>ERZ809296.232-NODE-232-length-100141-cov-19.360650_pt1 | contig 100141 bp, 76 predicted proteins | sample MGYA00520511_ERZ809296 | MGnify/ENA primary metagenome ERZ809296 (study PRJEB31576, sample SAMEA3212662) | Homo sapiens | biome: human-gut; feature: human gut; material: fecal | place: Sweden | collected 2012 ...
TTGAAGCAGAACCAGGAGCAAAAGAATATACAATATTTGCATCCGAAAATCCTGATTTTGTAAAGGCAGAAACTGTACATGTATTGCAAAAAGATGTCTGTGATAATGTATATTATTTGCCTGAAGATGATGAATTGCTTAAAGCTGGAAAATGGTATGTAAAGGCAGTGTCAGATCTAGGAACATCAACCGAAATCATTCATATTTGCATAAATGATATTCATTCCAAAGCGCCATTAAAGACACAAATTACAAGAGAACACCCATTTATCACAATCGCTGATCACAGTATTCATAGAACAGGTGCAGAGTATGATGTACTTCCAGAAGAATTGAGGGAATATACAGCGATTATGGGGGGAGCTGGCTGGGCAAATGGACCAGAGGACTTGTTTGAAAAAAATATGGCATTCGATAAGCTTGGATATCCGTGGGTAGCACATTTTTTTTCACATGCAGAGGTAATTAATAGGAAATATGTGATTGTGCCTTTGCCAATTGCAGAAAAAATTTTGTCATCAGCCCAAAATTTAAAGGCAGTGGTTGGACTAGAAATTTATATGGGGGTAAGATCTGAAAATGACTGGCTGAACCGAATTTATAAACGAGTGGTTATGTTATGCGGAAAATATGGAATCCCATTTTTGCACACCGATGGAAACCGTAATGATATTGATCTTGCAGCAGTTATTCGCCGTCCTATATTTACTGATGTACTGCGCGAATATTCAGAATATGTAGTTTTTTCATACAAGCAGAACCATGCAAATGCTTCATATTCTTGTTATGGAGCTATTCTTGGTGCATGGTTAGATGGTATTGCTGGAAATATTGGTATCCAGGCTGAAAACTGGTATTGGAATGATGCTGGTTTTTGTGATGATATCGGGCAATATCACGGATATCTGCAAGGAAATGAACAACAAATTCCAGCTGTATTTTCTGCTCAAATGTTGTTAACTGGATTATCACTAGGTGCATGCTACTATTCGATGGAAGGCGAGGGATGGCTGATCCAGATGAGAGGAACTGACGAGTATGAATATTCTCCACAGGGGATTACACTATTATCATTGCTGAGAACGATTATTCAAAATCATCTAATTCCTAAAAAGGAAGAAGTAATAAAGCAGATTCATGCTGTGATTGATGTTGATGGATGTGGAAAAGATTGGGGAGACGCTTGGGAAGGCGGTGTGTTCCGAAAAACATTCCAGAACCTTTACGGAATTATTCACGCAAAAGAGCTATTTCCAAAGCAGCTGCGTTATTTTTATTTACCTTTTGCAAGTGAGCGAAAAAATTCATTTTCACAGTATCATTTAGTGAATATAAAAGAAATTCAAAAACCAGAGGATACAAATCGCATTTTGAATACATGGTATCCTAAATGGTTCGAAGGAAATGCCTATTTAACAAGAAGTGGAAAAAACATTGTTTTGATGAATAGCAGAGAAAATACAGATCAGGCACAGTGGTACGGATTGAATGTGAAGGATGCCATTGAGAATTTTCCATTGATTGAGCGCATTTCTGGTTCTGTTAAACTTTGGCAGTATGCAGTGCTCTCTCATGCAAATGAAACAGTGATGATTCATGCAAATTCGGTAAATGGTTCTGTGTTTGAAATGCATATAAAAGCAAAAGAAAAAGTCAATTTAAAACTGGCATCAAATACCCCAGATGTAAAATTCTATTACGATGAGGCAGCTGAATGTTATGTATTTTCTTTTCTGGGTAATGATAGACCGGTTGACTGTGTAATTTCTGCAATTGAGTCAGAAAAAAAGGACGTACTTTTGCCAAATCCATTAGTAAATCGACCATTTAATGAGCTCTATCTATCAGATTTAAAGCCAATTTTGATTAAGGGAACGGAAAAAGGCATTCCAACCATAAATCATATGGCAAATATGGCGTACGGAAAATTGCCGATTTCAATTAATGCAATTCGCTACCCGCATGGAATCAGTATGCCTAGAAATAGTGTGATCGCATATCAACTTAATGGTATGTATTCTCTTATAACAATGACAATAGGCTTTGATATAGATGTGTGGATGCCAATTATTGTAAATCATACAGATATTGTGTGGGATCGATACGAGAAAGAAATTTCTATTGTACTAAAGATTTATGGGGATGATCAGCTAATTTATCAATCGCCAGTACTTACAAGTACACACGATTGTCGCGTGCTCACATTAAATGTAAGTGGCATAAAAGAAATTCGGTTTGAAATGGACGGAGAAATTATTCAGAAACCATTGTGGTGTGCAATTACAGGAACGGCTGATCGATATTTATATGATACGTCGAAATCAAAAGATATTCCACCAGCAGAAGTTTTTCTGGATATCGGAAATCCAATACTGGAAAAATAAAATGGAATGGAACTAACCGTATAAAGGCAGTAATGAGCACAGATGTAGATCAATCGAAATAAAATGTAGAATAAAAATTCCGATAGTACATGTGGGACTATCGGAATTTTTAAAAAACAGTCAATTTTAAGGAGGAATAAACAATGCTCAGTAAACATATTGATTTTAAAGGTATGAATAATTTACGTGATCTTGGTGGCATGACTAATGTTTTCGGAAAAAAAATAAAAAGCAACCTGCTTTTCCGCAGTGACCATCTGCACAATGCAACTCAAGCTGATATGGAAAAACTTAAAAAGCTTGGAGTACGTTATATTCTTGATCTTCGAAATCTAGAAGAACGTAATGAACAGCCAGATCAAAAGATTGAAGGTATCACATATATTTCAATGCCTCTAAATCCTGAGCGTAATGCTGGAATTGCCAAAGATAAAAAATCTCGTGAAGAACTTCAAAAAGATGCAATTGAAAAAGCTTCAACAGATCCAAAATTCTTTTTTTATGAAATGTCTGGTTACTATGCTGATTATGCAACTGTCCCATATACCTTTGAACAAATGCATAATTTTTTTCAAACACTACTTCAAACTAATGGTGGTGTTTTGTGGCACTGCGCAGGTGGAAAAGATCGTACCGGAATCCTCACAGTTCTTTTATGTGAAGTTCTGCAAATTCCTAAAAAGGATATTGAAGCTGACTATCTTGCCACTAATCTTTACAAACAGAAAGAAGCCGATGCAGAAATTATCAATATTCAGAAAATACTGCCACCAGATTGTCCACCAGATGTAGCTGTTTACATGACAAAATACACCTGGCTTGCACACATTGAATATCTTCAACATTTTTATAATCTAATTGAAGAAAATCATGGCTCAATTCAAAATTTTCTTCGTAATGCTGTTGGATTAACAGAAGATGAAGAAAATGCACTTCGTAATAAATATCTGATCTAAAACTAACAAGACGGGGAATACCATTTCCCCGTCTTATTAGTTATTTCCTCTCTTATACATTTCTGACAAAAATCGGTGAACTGTATGCCCACTGTCCATTTTTCTGAGAAACTTCTACGCGATAAATATCCTCGTCTTTTTCTGGAATCTGATCTTCCATATCAATGTTAAAGATATATCTGCTTTCTGGTAATGCCTTGTGAATCTTAAATGCCTGAGAATGATAATACTTCATGTGACTTGTATATCCATACTGCAAAAGTTCACCGATTGTAGCCTGATAACTTTGCTCATTCATTTGAACAGTTACCTTCGTATTCAGATCGCCCTCCACTGTTACAATAACTGCCGAAGTGCATGGATGAAGTGTTGACTGATTTCCCACTGTATCACATGTAAACTGCATTTCTTTTTCACTTAACATCTCTGCCTGGCTGGCAATATCATTTATCTGCTCGATTTTGCTTGCCTCTCGCTGTGTAGGTGACAATACATTTCTTCCACGGAAACAGGTATCAATGTCTGTCAGGCTTCCGCCTTCAATTTTGATTTTTCCATTCCAACGGTAAAGTGTCTGATCTCCCCAGCCCATTTCAACTCTGATTTTGTAGTGACCACTCTGATTAACCTCCCAATAATTCTCTCCATTCAAAATATGGTATGGCTTCTCATTTTTATAAATTACAATCTTATCAAGCGGTGCCTGTGTCTGCACATTAACATGAAGCTTTCGTACCAGAGCGCTGATAACACTTCCCTGATAAGCATCGTTAATACGAAAATCACAAAGAATTTTATCTCCCGTTACTGCATAAGTACGACCCATTCTAAGGCCTTCCCAAATACTTTCTCTTGTTTTCTTTTCTGCAATAACTGCCACCAATCCGTCTCCATAAGATCCTGGAAAACCAGCATGATGATCTGTAGATGCTACAAAGCTAAAGTGATATCCTCTGCGCAGTCCTTCATCTACCATGTTGCGAGTATCTCTCGGTCCCATATCATGATAATAAGGATAAGCCGCGTCTTCATTTATCGAACATCCATGTTTGGAATAAACTTCAACAACAGGAGAAATACTGCTGTCAAAATAATCCCAGTTAATTCCACGATAAGACGGTGTATAAGCTATATGATGAGGAATTGCAATGGTAGTCTCTTTTCCACATGCCTCCACAAGCTCTTTTGGTGAATCTCTATACACCAATGGAAGATTATCATCTATAGATACTAAATGATGATCCCCGTACTTTCCTGAATGTAATTCATAGCCCTGAAATGTAACAAGCTCTTTAGAATTTGCTTTTGCAACTTTGTCGCGAACCTCTTCCCAGTGATCTCTCAATTTTTTAAAACCAACTTCATGAAAATTCACAAGGAACTCTGTTTCCGGTGTTTTTGAATAAATGTCAGGCCACATAGCATGTCCTGTAAACGCACAAAAATCCAACCGTCCTCTCGCTCTTTGTATTGCATTCTCCAAGCTTCCAAAACCATATGTTATTCCACAATGGTTATGTAAATCTCCCCAATAAATATTCACCTTTATAATCCACCTTTCTGCGCTTAACTAACGCCCTCTTTTATTTTCAATCATGATGATATCACATGATGAATTTGCAGCTCATAAAGCTTTTTGTAGATTCCGTTCTGCGCCAAAAGTTCCTGATGTGTTCCGCGCTCTCTGATCTTTCCCTTATGCATAACCATTATGCAGTCAACATGCTGAATTGTTGAAAGACGATGCGCTACCATAATAGTAGTTCGCCCTTTCATCAACTTTTCAAGCGCTTCCTGAATTAAAATTTCAGTCTCAGTATCAATATTGGCTGTTGCCTCATCCATTACAAGAATTGCTGGCTTATGCGCAAGCGTTCTTGCAAATGAAAGAAGCTGTCTCTCTCCTGCTGAGAAAGTTGCACCGCGCTCTGTAACAGGCTCCTTATATTTTTGCGGAAGCTTTTCAATAAAATGTGATGCATTAACATACTCGGCAGCAGCTCTCACATCTTCAAACGGGATATCGTCGTGCAGACGAATATTTGACTCAATATCTCCCTCAAAGATAAATACATCCTGCTGCATCTGTCCAATCGCACTTCGAAGCTGCTTCTTGGAAAGCTTTCTAATATCCACACCGTCAATATAAATATGACCCTTCTGGATATCATAATAACGTCCGATTAGATTTAAAATAGACGATTTTCCAGCTCCTGTTGCACCGACAAATGCCACCTTCTCACCAGGCTCAATTACAAAGGAAACATCACGAAGTACATAATGTTCTCCATCATATGCAAACCATACATGGTCAAACTCAATGCGTCCGAGAACCTTTGGCAGTACAACAGGATTTTCATCCTCCTTAACCTGCGGCTCCTCAGCGAGAATTGTAAATATCTTTTCTGCTGATGCTATTGATGACTGCAGTGTCGAAAACTGCTCAGCAAGCTCCTGAATTGGATCAAAGAACTGCTGAATGTACTGTGAGAAAATATAGAGAGTTCCGATGGAAATTGCTCCATCTAACACCTCATTGCTTCCAATGCCAAGCACTATCATTAAAGACAATACACTTAAAATATAGATTAGCGGGCGAAAAATCGCAAACACCATCATCTCACGGTAGTGTGCGCGGTACAGCTTGTAATCCTTATCCTTAAACTCCTCGAACTTTCGCTCCTCTCGTCCAAAGATCTGAATTACGCGCATTCCTGAAATATTCTCAGATAAAAATGTATTGATATCTGTAAGCTTTGTGCGTACAATCCGATATGTTTTTCTTGAAATAATACGAAAAACAACTGTAAGCACCATAACAATAGGCAGAAGCACAAATGAAACAAGTGCCAGTCCTCTGTCTAGCGCAATCATAACAACAGCCAGTCCTATTATCTTTACGATATTTCTAAATAAGCGCACCAAAATGCCTGAATACATCTCATTTAATGCTTCAACATCATTTGTCACTCTTGTGACAAGCTTTCCAACGGGCGTCAGATCAAAGAAACGGCTGCTTAAGCTTTGAATATGAATATACAGCTCTCGTCTTACAGTCAGAATGATCTTTTGTCCAGTCTTCTGCAAAATCCAGGTCTGTGCCATATTGAAAATAAAGCTTACTACAAGTACAATACCGTATTTCCATGCTGTATTAATAATTACATTATAATCGCCCTGCATCTCGAAGTTGTCAATCGCATCTCCAATAAGTGTTGGTCTATATAAATCAAATCCCGTAAGTGCCAGCACAAGAACCAGACAAAGCGTCACCCATCCGGCATACGGCTTCATATAAGACAAAAGATGCAGCAACGCATTTCCTTTATAATTACTTTCCAATTTGTCATCTGTCATTGAATTCATCTTGCTGCACCCCCTTACATCTCATTTAATTCCTGCTCAAGCTGCTGCTTCTCATAAATCTTTGCATAGAAGCCGCCCTCGCGGATTAATTCATCATGTGTACCATACTCAGTCAGCTCACCCTCAGTCAATACTGCGATATGATCAGCCTTTTGAAGCGTAGAAACACGATGTGCAATAATAATAGTTGTTTTTCCCTTGCGCAGACGAATCAGATTCTCTAAAATCTGCTCCTCTGTATCTGTATCGACAGCAGACAGTGAGTCATCCATAATCAATACAGGGGCATTCTTAAGAAGCGCACGTGCAATAGAGCTTCGCTGCTTCTGACCGCCTGAAAGCGTTACACCGCGCTCTCCAACAAGTGTCTGATAGCCTTCTGGGAAATCAATAATATTGCTGTGAATGCAGGCCGCCTCAGCTGCCTCCTTAATATTATCGCGAAGCTTTGGATGATCGAAAATACGATCTTCAAGTCCAAATGCTATATTTTCCTCAAGTGTATCTGAAAACATAAAATTTTCCTGAGGCACATAAGCCACATCACGGTGAAGCACATGAAGCGGAATCTCGTCAATAGGTCTTCCATCCATCAAAAGCATTCCTTTTTCGCAGTCATATACACGAAGAAGCAGATCTGCAAGCGTAGACTTTCCGCTTCCAGTTCGTCCAAGTACTGCTAACATCTCGCCCGGTTTAATGTGAACACTCACATTCTTTAAAACAGGTGTATCGCCATCTGGATACTGGAAGGTCAGATTCTTCAGCTCTATATCACCAGTTAAATGCTCACCATCCTTCTCTTTTACCTTATCAATAATATCCGGCTTTTCATCGAAGATATCCTTGATACGCTTATAGCCTGCTGATGCCTGACTAAATGTATTTATACAGTCACCACAAGCAATCATCGGCCATACGAGCATACCTATATAAGAGTTGAATGCAACAAACTGACCAACTGATACACTTCCATTAATTACCATTTTTCCTCCAATGATCAATGTCAAAAGAAGACTGATTCCCGTAATCAAATCAAGCAGTGGTCCAAACAAACTCCTTAGCTTCACAACGGCAAGATTCTTTTCCATGTTATTTTCATTTGCCTTTTGAAATTCTTCAAGATCCTTCTTCTCCTGAACAAAGGCCTTTAAAACACGGATACCAGAAATACTCTCCTGAACCTTATCTGAAAGAAATGAAAAGGCTTCCTGTCTGGCAGTCTGGCGTTTTTTCATCTGAACACCAAAGAAATAACATCCGATTGCAACAAGAATCATTGGAACAAATGCAAGCACAGTCAAACGCAAATCAACATATATGATCATTTTAATGATAACCATAATTGACATGACAGCTGCATCAAAGGTTGTAATGACAGCCATACCTACTGCCACTCGCACAGCTTCCAAATCGTTGGTGAAATGAGCCATCAGATCACCTGTTTTGTGCTCATTAAAATAACGTGCCGACAATGTTTCCAAATGACCAAACATATCATTTCTAAGACGATATTCAATCTTTCTGGATGCACCAAAAATGCAGTAGCGCCATCCAAAACGGCCAAACATCATAATCAGTCCTGCAATCAATATCTTCATGAGCATCATTGGAATTCCGGCTTTTGTCAGCGTTTCATTTGTCAGTCCGTCAATTATATCTCCGATAAACTGCGGAATATATATATTTGCCAGATCGACACAAAGCAAAATTGCTATGCCAAACACATACCACCATTTATACTCATACAGATAGTTTTTCAGTGAAAACCTCTTCTGTTTTTCCATCGTGTTTTCCTTCCATGTTCGTTACTTTTTATCTTATTTTATACATCTATTTTTTTAGATTCACTTGTGTTTTTTCATACAAGTATCATTCAATTGAAGCCTTATTCTCTGTATGTATCAACAGACGAAAAGATTTTCTTAACTGTCTCATAAGCTAGCTTCGGTCTTCTGTACTCATCCACAATTCCCTTATTGTTCATTGTTCTTGGACGGGTGCTCCACCAATCATTTGTTACGCGCACATCGCAAAACTGCCAGATATAAACACCAGAACAATCATTGTAGGATAAGATCGCATTTAACTGCTCCTCAAGTGCCTGTACCTGATACTCCTCAGACCACTTTACCTTTGCCGGCGTGCGGTATCCATAGATTGCACCTGCACCAACCTCAGTGATTAAAAATGGCTTTCCCTCTCCCGATGTTGTCTGAATCCACTTATATAAATCATCCAGATACTCGGCTACCGGTGTGTTGTGATACCACTTTGGATAGATGTTATAGGAAACCACATCGACCAGATCAAAGCAGATATCAGTCTTAAAGCGACAGCTTGAGAATGAACGCGGGCGTGTTTTGTCTAAGCTCTCAATCAGCTCAAACTGAGCCTTGTAACAAGATTTTCCGTATTCGGTATCACTTGCGCACTCATTTAAAATACCCCAGATATAAATAGACGGATGATTATAGTGAGCTGCTATCATCTCGCGAATACAAGTCTCACACTGGCGCTCGAAGTTTGGATTTCTCATCTGCTCTTCACTTAAGCCTCTTGCATGATTCTCCTCCCAGACAAGAATACCAAGCTCATCACACAAATCAAGAAACAGCTCATCATTTGGATAATGAGATGTTCTAATTGAATTTGCTCCCATATCTCGTGCAAGCTGCAAATCCTGCATGATTGCAGAAAGCGGCAGCGCACAGCCAAATTGCGGATGATCCTCATGGCGGCAGAAGCCCTTAATTTGAAGTTTCTTTCCATTTAAAAGGATGTCCTTTCCCTGTGTCTTCACTTCACGAAAGCCCACGCGGTCAATCAAATCATCAATCACACAGCCACTCTCATCCTGAAGCTGTGCAGCTACCTGATAGAGAGTTGGATGCTCCGGTGCCCAAGCACTTACAGCCTTGCAGGCGATCTCATCAGTCTCAATCGTAAGCTCGTCTTCATTTTCTTTCATACTACAAGTCTCGCTGCACAAAAAGGCTTCTGTCTCCCCATTTTTCAGCGTGACATTCACAGTTCCATCCCATGCCTCTTTTGTAAGAGAAGCAATCACAAGCTTAATCTTCGCATACCAACTACCTTCCCTATAAATAGAGGTGAAATGCATCTGTCTAATATAATGCTTCGGAAGCTTTTCTAATACCACACCCCTTGAAATACCGCCATAGCTTTGGTAATCATTTTCCACATGAAGAGCTGATGCCTCAGAAAAAGAGTTATCCACTAAGACACTTAACTTATGAACACCTGACGGCAAATTTTTGACCACTGCCTCAAACTGAGTAAATGCATTGTAATGCTCACAAACAAATTTGTCATCCACAAAAACCTTTGCCGTATGGCTGACACCCTTAAAGACAATGCGCATATCACCGTCTGCCTCAAAGTTACGCTCATACAAGCCTTGTCCTCTGTAAGCTTCAAAGCCAGGATAGCTTTCCCAACAGGACGGCACCGTTACTTTTCCAACCGGCGTATTTTTTCCATCTGTCACCTGACTAAAATCCCACAAAGTTGAAGAAAGCTCAGTTGTCCTTCGAACCTGATGTTCTTCAAATAAACGTATCATTTTCCAACTCCTCCTTTTTCATTTTGCATCTGACCTAATATGCATATTTTCTATTGTAAACCATGTCGAATCTAATAACAATGGAGATTTCACTTCTTTTGAAAAAACATTTAGACACAGAAAAAGCCATGGGGACAGATTCGTCCCCGTGGCTTTCCCGTGAAGTTTCTTGTTATCGTTATTGCTGTGACTCTTTTCGGTATTGTCCCGGTGTCTTTCCAGTATATTTTTTAAAGCGTCTTATAAATACATGATCATCCTCATATCCTACCGCCTCGCTCACCTGCTTTACAAGCTGATCTGTTGTGCGAAGCAGCTCCTTAGCACGCTCTAACCGCACAACTGCCAGATAATCAGATGGGCTAATTCCAGTTTCATTCTTAAACTCAACTGCTAGTGTTACTGGAGAGATGCCAAGCTGATCGGCTAGTGATGCCATATTTAAATCTGGATCAGAATACGTCTTTTGCATGATCTCCATTGCCTTTACAACCAGCTCTGACTGATGGCTCTTTACATCGGTCTTTGTGTCCAAAATCATATGGCAGGCCTCTGTCAAAAGTGAAGTGAAATCTTCCATTGTTAAGCATCTTGACAGTGTAAATACATTATAGACCTGATTCCAGTCCTTCTCGTCTCCATTCCACTGATCCATAAGAAAACGCAACACTTCGTCATACAGAAGACGAAATGTCAGAAGCGTCGCATGCTCTTCCTCCAACTTTTTACAAAGATCATGAATTGCCTTTTCAACCTCCTGCTCGTTTCCCACACGAATCGTATTTTCTAGCTGTACCATGTAGCGGCTTCTCATATTCTGATAGTTGCTGACAGATGAGTTCTGACCAATCTCTGTAAAGCGAATGACCTGACTGCTATCCACTAAGAATCGGCTGTCATAAGCTGTATTTGCCTCTAAATAGGCCAATGAGCCATTGAGTAGGGAACGATGCGCCCAACTAACCGCTACAACAAACTCGTCACAGTGTACTCGGCCAATCCGAAGAATCTTATCAAAGGCTTGATACAAATTTTCCTCCGATTCTCCAAAAAGTACCATCACTCGTTGATTGGTATTGACTAGATGAATTCCATATCCTTCCAGATTTTCCTGTTTTTGAATAAATTCAAGAATCTGTTCAAATATTTTTTCTTCATTGCCAGATGCACTACTTCCAATTACACCAACCATCTGTAATCCATACGAAATATTGATTTCTGCATCAGCTGCATCGCGCCTTAAAATTTCAAGTGCCGTATATTTGCTCTGAAGAAAGCTTCGAATAAAACGACTCTTTCGAAGTGACATCTGATCCTGCTTCATATCCTCAGAACTATTTACTAGCTGTCGGATGCCAACCTCAATTTTACCCAAATCGTAGGTTTCCTCTCCCTCACTAGATAGCATACGGTTTATATTTTTCACACCGCCTAGTACACGGCTTGAGAGGATTCCAATCAGCAAAAAAGTTGGAACACAGCACAGAATAATTAAAACACCAATTCCCCAAAGATGGATTCTAAGTCGATCGGTAAACACATTCATCGGCTGCACTGCAACATAAGAAAAGCCAACGTCATCAGTCTCTTTTGTGAGCAAATAGTTCTTTCCCTCGATTTTCACTTGTTTTTGCTCATTCTCATCACCAATCTGGCTTAATAGCAATTCATCATCAATTTCTTCTGATTCACTTTCTGCTACCACTTTTCCATTATAAATTAGCCATGTATTTCTCTGGTTTCCCTGTTCATCTGCAAACAGATCATCATAGTGGTCGGCACCAATAAAGAAAATCAAAATCGTATCATACTTTGGTGCCACTGGATAAATATAAATTACATTCCTTGCCTGTACATCATAAAAGTAGACAAGCTCACCCTCTACTGTCTCCTCTGATAGCACCATCAACTTTTTTTGTGTTGTACAAAGAAGCTCCTTCAGCTCTTCTGGATTATAATTTTCCAGTCTATAAGCCGTATCGCAAAATAAATCAATTGACATTGAAGTCATATGGTTAAAAAGATACTGATCCTTCTGGTAAAAGCAGTACATTACATCAAAAAACTGATTCACAGAACGATATTGGTTCAGCTGTTTTTTCAATGCAGCACTTTTTGTCGGTTGCTCATCTAGAAGGAATCTTGCCGAGTCGGAAAGCGCAATCTGCATTGAAATATCCTGTAAAATTTGCAGCTCATTTCCGTGCGTTTTTGCAATATTTCCAATATAGACAGAATTCTCCTTATAAAAATCCTCCTGCATTTTTTTGTAGTAAAATCGAAACAGATAGCCGCCCAATATGGCAATGATAAAAACAATCACAACATTTGATGCAATCACATAATGAAGTATGTTTTGCCCCGTCTTTTTTCTGCCCTTCATGCCTCATTTCTCCTTTGCCCTTTTGCCCCATTATACCCAGTCACAATCATTTCGTCAAAGGGGTCACAAAAGATGGCAGCTTTTTTTCTGCCATCTTTTGCATATATCCTCTTATCTTTTTGCCTTATACAGATGAATCATAGATCAATTCATTTTAAAATTATTCCAGATCCATGCCATCAATTGCTTCCTGATAGGTGCTGACATACTGATCAATATTCATTCCGTCAAACTTTGATACGAAGGAATCCCAGCTGTCATCGGTCACACCATGAGCCACAAAGTCAGCAACTGCTTCACTAACCGCATTATCAATATCTGTCTCAATTAAACTGAAATCGGCAAGTACATCCGCAGTTAGACCTGACATTGCAAAATACTGGCTAGAATAGGTGTTGATGACACCGGCCTCATCATACATCTGGCAATAATCGATCTTTTCCAGACGCTGCTCGGACAGATTGTAGTTTTCAGAAATGTAATCACCTGGTGCAAAGAACTGAGTGTTGCAGTCAATCTGATTTTTCACAGTCACATCGCTTACTGTCACTGTGTTAATCTTTCCGTTTTCCTCATCGTATACCCAACCGGTTCCCTCTGTCGGATTCTGAGGACCGTAGTACAGATCTGCCTGCATCTCAGTATCCATCATCGCATCCAGAAGGCGAATTGACTCCTCTACATGCTCATTGGTTGCTGTGATAAATGCACACGGACGAGCCAGCTCCAGATAGCGATCCATATAGGCTCCCTTTCCATCTACTGACGGTGGAAGAATACACTCGCTGTTTGCTGCAACTCCATCATCCCATCCCATGGCCTTTAATCTCCATGCTGTAAAAAAGCCAACATTTCCTTCGGATAGCTTTGTCTGAAGTGTATTGCCATCCTGTGACAGACACTCTGGATCTAACAATCCTTCCGCATAGCACTCTGACAACCACTCGACACAATCGCGGAATCCCTGCTGTACTGGTGCAAACTGCACCTTCTTATCCTCATCAATATACAGCCATTTATCAGAATTTGGAATACCAAACATTGGAAGTACATACTTTAAATCATAATATGCGCCAGCATCCAATCCCATCTCATACGGCACATAGTCTGGATACGCTTCCTTAAACTTGCGAAGCACCTCTGTTAGCTCCTCTATCGTTGTCGGATCTTCCAGTCCCAGCTCATTCATCCAATCACGGTTAATGAAGTAATGACCTTCCTCACAAATATACTGACCAACCAGATATCCAATTGAATAGGTCTTTCCATCGGATGCAACGAGGCTAATTGTTGGATCGCTTTCCTCTGCCTGAATACGAGAGTAATAATTTGGCATCAATTCCTCAGTGATATAATCATCTAACGGAATTACCAGTTCCTGAGACACACCATACTCCTCATAGTCAATCTGTCCCTGTCCGTTTACAGCGATGATGATATCTGGCATTTCACCTGATGCAAACATCAGATTTGTCTTCATGGACCAGTCAGAAGCTTTAATTACTTCCCATTCTATGTTGACGCCTGTCAATGCCTCCAAATCCTGAACAGCTGCAAGTTCTTCCGGTGCCTTGATCGTATCGCCGTCACGAATCGCCAACATAATCTTCAGTGTCAGATCCTCATCAGTGATCTTCTCAATTGAATCATAGGTACTGTCTCCATGGAGAGTTACACCGTCTCTCTCTGCTGCCGGTACTGCTAAGCCCATCAGTGTTCCTGTCACAAGCATTGCGGTCATTGCGGTTGCATACATTTTTCTTCTCATTTTGAATTCCTCCTGTTTTCCTTTTCTGTTTTTGATTTTCTGATTCTATCTTTACGCCTTTGATATTTGCCTGTTGCAAATCATCCCTTCAGCGATCCGATCATAACACCCTTTTCAAAATATTTTTGCATAAATGCGTATAACACAACAACTGGTCCAGTTGCCAATACAATAATACAATATTTGGATACATTGGCAATTCTGGTTGCCTCTGCCAAATTCGACGCATCTTCCGACATTGTTGTCATAAAGTCTCCTGTCATATCCACTTGAAGTGTCGCCAAAATCTCACGAAGCACTGTCTGTAGCGGATAGAGAGAACGATCCTTTAAATAAACTAGTCCAGTAAAGTAATCATTCCACTTTGCTACACCATAGTAGACAGCTAACACTGCGATGATCGTCTTCGAAAGTGGCATAACGACCTTGATAAAATATTGGAAGTGAGAAGCGCCGTCTAAAGCCGATGCCTCATACAATTCCTCTGGGATATTGGTCTGAATGAAGGTTCTTGCCACCATCAAATTCCAAACTGATACACAGCCCATCAGTACCATAACCAGCGGATTGTTGTACATACCGATGTCTTTCATCACAAGGAAGGTTGGAATCAATCCACCATTAAAGAACATTGTGATGACAAAGAACATATTGATTGCTGCCTTTCCAGGAAATTTCGGTCTGGAAAGAGAATATGCTGCTGTCAATGTCACGATAATACTGATGACCACACTTGATATCGTATAGATAAATGAGTTGCGATACGAAGTCCAGAATTCAGTATACTCTAATACAGCCTTGTATCCAATCAATGAAAAATCAACTGGATGCCAAATAACTTTTCCTGCTACAATCGCATCTGGATCTGATACTGACGCAATGCAGACCAAATACAGCGGATAAATAATCAAAAACATAAATATAATCCAGAAGATTGTATTAAATATGTAAAACACCTGATTACTTCTGGAATGCTTGATCTTAGAACGTTTCATCTCGTCAATCCTCCCTTCCTCTTAGAACAGACCTACATCTGCTGTCTTCTTGGAAATGGTATTTACCAGAATGATCATAACAAAGTTAATCACATTTACAAAAAGACCAATTGCCGATGTATAGGAAAATTGTCCGCTTCCAAGTCCGACTGTGTATACATATACACCCAAAATATCGGATGTCGGAATGTTTCCAGATGTCTGCAAAACCAGTACCTTGTTCGTATTGCTGCTTAATAGCTTTCCACAATCCAAAATGAAAACCATCATCGCAGTTGGAACCAAAGTTGGGAGATCAATATAGCGAATCTTCTGCCAGATGCTTGCTCCGTCAATATCTGCTGCCTCGTACAGAGACAAATCAATTCCAGTCAGTGTCGCAATATAAAGAATTGTACTGTATCCTGCCGTCTGCCATATATTAGAAATGATGTAGATCGGTCTGAATGCTGCTGCCTCTGACATATAGTCGATTGGGTTTAGTCCCATCGCCTGTCTGACATGATTGAAGATACCACTTGTCGGTGATAAGAAGATATAAAGCATACCAGCTAATACAACTGTTGAAATAAAATATGGTACATAGATGGTTGTCTGAATTGCACGCTTTACCTTTTGCTTTCGAATCTGATTCAACAGAATTGATAACAATAACGGAACTGGAAAGCTAAATACCAGATTTAAAATATTCAATAATAACGTATTGATAATCAATCTGTCAAAATAATAAGCATTGAAGAAATTTTTAAAATGCTTTAGTCCAACCCACGGGCTTCCTGCAATTCCTTTGACTGCCTTGTAATCCTTAAATGCAATCTGGATTCCATATAATGGCAAATAGTTGAAAACCAAAAAGTAAAGGACTGCCGGTAACACCAAAACATATAATTGCCAGTAGCTTTTAAATGCTAACCGAAATCCTTTCTTTTTTCTTGGGAGTGTACTCCCTCCTTTCTTTTTCTTCATCGCAAACCTCCTTACCCTCGTTTTTATTTTTTCGTTTTCGCTTCGTCTGATTGCAGTATAGCGTAGCACTTTCAAAAAAGAAAGGGAGTAAATTTTTACTCCCCATTTCTTGCTCAAATTTCATGTGTTTTCGATAATCTGTTCGGTGTTCAAAATTTTGTACCAATCTTTTACCGAAAAATATGCGATATTTTCTTGTTTTTCTCATTCTTTTTGCTCGAATATTATTTGCTTTGTACGATCATGGTAGAATTCTTCTTTATCAAGCCACGGCAACATACCTTACGTTTATCTTGCACATTTTCTCAATTTTGTGTATCATGGACATAGCTCACCCGATCGGGCGAAACGAATGTTTGCGAATTGTAAAATTAATCAAATAGTGGCACACTTCGTAGACATTACATCATTTTTATTTTGATAGGAGAAAAGAAAAATCATGAATCAGTATCTTGATTACATCATGGAACAATTAGAAAAGCTGATGGCAATTGACAGTCCATCTGGTTTCACAAAAAAAGTGACCGACTACCTGTTAGAGGAGTACGCACGTCTTGGCTATAGCGCAAAGCGTACCGTTAAAGGCGGCGTAATTGCAGAGATCGGCGGTGAGGGTGATCCGATTCTTACCATGGCTCACGTAGATACACTTGGTGCCGTTGTCGCTGAGATTAAGTCAAACGGACGTTTACGTCTGTCTCCTGTAGGCGGATTTAACGCAAACAATGCAGAAGCTCATAACTGCCGCGTTTACACCTACGACGGACAAATTTATGAGGGAACCATCCAACTGGCAGATGCTTCCCTTCATGTAAATAAGGAATATTCTACTACACAGCGTACATTCCAGTCAGTTGAGGTTGTCTTAGACGAGCCTGTTACCTCCAAGGATGACGTAAAGGCACTCGGCATCACAAACGGCTGTTTTGTCTGTGCAGATCCAAATCTCGTTGTAACCAACTCTGGCTACATCAAGAGCCGTTTCCTCGATGACAAGCTAAGCGCTGCAATTTTACTTGGCTATGCAAAATATATCCGCGAAAATAACATCACACCGCTTCGCAAGGTTTATCAGCATATGACAGTATTTGAAGAGGTTGGTCATGGTGCATGTGCTTCCATTCCAGAAGATGTTACTGAACTTCTTTCTGTTGATATGGGATGTGTTGGCGATGGACTTGAGTGTACCGAGCGCCAGGTATCCATCTGCGCAAAGGATGGTCACGGTCCTTACAATTATCAGGTGACAACTGGTCTTGTAAATGCAGCAAAAAAAGACAGCATTGACTATGCTGTTGACATTTATCCGTTCTACGGTTCTGATGCCGATGCTGCATTGAGTGCAGGAAAGGATGCCCGTCACGGTCTTATTGGTGCCGGTGTTTACGCTTCCCACGGATATGAGCGCTCCCACAAGGACGGTGTAGTAAATACCTTCCGTCTGCTGTGCTCCTACTTAAATGGAAATGCACCGAAAATGGACTAAGATAATCTTGTGATAAATGATTGAAAGCCATGGGAAAATAGACTCCCATGGCTTTTATCTACTTGATGCCAACTTCAAAAGCTCCAAAAGCCGTTCGTGCTTGCACGATTAGATTTTTGAGCTTAAGACCCTGGTATCAACAGCATTTATTATTAGTGGAATTTCGGCAGATACGTTCCGTGAGCTGCAATCAACTCATCTACCATCTTTTTAATCGTGTCAATATCAAGCTCACTGCCAGTATGCGGATCAAGCATTGCTGCCTGATAGACATGCTCTAGCTTATGCGTTCTTGCCGCCTCTATTGTTAGAAGCTGCACGTTAATATTGGTCATATTCATCGCTGCACACTGAACCGGAAGAGATCCAACTGCGCACGGATGAATGCCGGAACCATTGACAAGGCACGGTACCTCTACACATGCCTCTACCGGAAGATTGGAAATTAAATGATTGGTATTTAATACATTTCCTCCAATCTGATAAGCCTTGTCGGTGACAACTGCCTCCATGATATGAGATGCATATTCGCGTGAGCGTGTATGTTCCTTCACACCCTTCTCCATCAACTCGGCATATTCCTTCTTCCAACCATCAATCTGGTTGACACAGCGGCGCGGATACTCATCTAGTGGAATGTTGTAGCGATCAATTAACTCTGGATACTTGCTCTTAATATAAAATCCATTGTACTCTGCATTGTGTTCACTCGATTCAGTGCAGTAGTATCCAAAATTTCGAATATAATCAAAGCGTACCTTATCCTTAAATTCAGGATCTTCCATTTTTGCCCCAATGCGTGACTTGATCTCTGGATACAGATCGACACCATTTTTGTCCTTTAATTCAAGAAGCCAACCCATATGATTGATTCCTGCAATCAGTTCTTTTCTGCCCTCCAACTTGTCTTCCATGCCAACTTCCTTTAATAATGTCTCTGAGCAAACCTGAACACTGTGGCATAGACCTACTGTCTGGATCGGTGTATAGCGAAGCATATAACCAGTTAACATAGCCATCGGGTTTGTATAATTTAAAAACAGAGCATCTGGACAAACCTCTGCCATATCTCTTGCAAAATCATCCATCACCGGAATGGTTCTAAGTGCACGCATGATACCACCGATTCCGAGCGTATCTGCAATTGTCTGTCTTAGACCAAATTTCTTTGGAATCTCAAAATCAATGATTGTGCATGGATCATAGCCGCCTACCTGAATTGCATTGACTACAAAATTTGCTCCGCGAAGGGCTTCTTTTCTGTTTTCCACACCCAGATAGCACTCAATTTTTCCATAGCCGCACATTGTCTCTCTCATCGCTTCCAAGATGGTCTGGCTTTCCTTTAATCTTGCACCGTCGATGTCATATAAAGCAAATGTGCTGTCTCTTAGCACCTCTGAACACATGCAATCTCCGATTACATTTCGCGCAAATACTGTGCTTCCAGCACCCATAAAAGTAATTTTCATAGTAGTTTTCCTTTCTTTTTTAGTTGATTTCTTCTACCCATCAAGATGTTTCCTAGCTATCTTAAGCTACCAACATCTTGTCTTTCTGTGTGTCTTCATTCTAACAGATTTCTTTTAAAATGGGATTGATTTTTGTCTGGAAAACTTGTTATTATGTTAGAAATGAATGTAAACAAAACAAACAAATAAAAATGATAAAACAAACCGCAAAAACTACAAGTGAAAGGAAAACACGATCAGATGATAAAAAGTGAAATTGTAATTGATCAACACTATAAAGATTTTAGTCCCATGCAATTTGGCAGTGAAACTTGCGATCCCGGTCATTTCTTTGGACCGAGTGTGCGCACTCACTGGCTTTTGCATTATGTTGTGTATGGTTTTGGTCGTTTCGAGCGCGACAGTATCTCTTACCCGGTTAAGCCTGGGGATATTTTTGTAATCCCGCCATACGAAAAAACCTATTATGAAGCTGATCAGAAAAAGCCGTGGCGCTATATTTGGATTGGCTTTACAACAGATCAATCAGTTCCTGAGCAACTTTTAAAGCCGATCATTCACTGTCCAAGTGCTGGCAAAATTTTTGAGGAGATGCTTCAGTGCGAAAAAATGGGAAATGGCAGAACTGCTTTTTTGTGCGCAAAGCTGTGGGAATTTTTTAGTATCTTGTTTGACAATGCAAAATCTGACACTGATTATGTGCAAAAGGCAATCAACTGCATCAATGCTGAGTATATCAATGGCATCACGATCCAGCAGGTCGCTGATCGCTTGAATATCAACCGCAGCTACCTGTCTGACCTTTTCAAAAAACGCATGGGCATCTCTCCCCAGAAATATTTGATTCAACTGCGACTTGAAAAAGCAGCAGAGCTTTTGACTGTCTACGGACAATCTCCCTCCACTGCTGGAATCTCTGTTGGCTATCCAGACCTATATCACTTTTCCAAGATCTTTAAAAAGCATTTCGGTGTCTCACCTAGGGAATACCAGAAGCTTAATATTTAAAGATTTTGTACTTCATTCTCTTCGCTTTTCCTACTTTTCCTGCTGCCTCTTTCCGTCCCCATCGGCTTAATTTGTCTCCGTCGCAATAATTTTCCCATGATCCATCCGAAATACCGTATCGCAAAGGATTTGTATGTCTTCTTTCGAATGACTAGCCAAAATAATCAATTTTCCTTTTTCTTTTAGGGATAAAAGTACTTTTCTTATTTCTTCTACACCCTCGTTGTCAAGTCCATTTAACGGCTCATCCAAAAGAAGAATATCTGGATCTTCCATGATCGCCTGTGCAATACCAAGGCGCTGGCGCATTCCGAGCGAATATTTTCCTACATGTTTTTTACTGTCTGGATCAAGTCCAACTATACGCATTGCATTGCGAATTTCTTCATTTGAAATTTTATGATGTATCATTGCCAAGAATTTTAGATTTTTAAATCCTGAATACTCTGGCAAGAATCCTGGATTCTCTATAATTGCACCAATTCGATCTGGCATACTTATATCTTTTCCTAAAACCTTTCCTTCTATTTTTATACTACCAGATGACGGGCTAACAAAACCGAGTATCATTTTCATCAGCATTGTTTTTCCAGAACCATTTCTCCCTACTAATCCATAAATCTTTCCTGACACAAGCGTCATTGAAATATCAGAAATGACTGTCTGTGTTCCAAATGTTTTTGTCAAATTTTCAATTTCAAGCATATCACATCACGCCTCCTCTGTCAAAAAACCATTTAGCGAAATTCGTTTCGCTGTATGTAATATTAAAATAAATAGAAAAATCACTAATAATGCATCGGCTGCTATCACAAATGGAATGCTGATAAAATGATTTGCTGCCATAATATTCAACTGTTCAACACTTGTCCAACTGACAGGAGAAAATGCCAATATCCAATAATTATTTGGCCAGGCTGCCCACACTAAAATCGGGTCGAGAAATACAAGAGCTCCTGCAATTGCCATTCCACACACTACATTCCTTCTTATCAAACTAACCCAGTACATGAAAAGACCAAGAATTGAAAATGAAACCCAAACTGACACAAATGTATACATCATCGCGCCCGACGGATACAAATATCTTATCATTTCCGATGAGAACTGAGCACTCGGATAAATATTCGCAATCTCTCCAAGTGGCATCTTTCCTGTTCCAAGCACCATATCAGTCAATGCTCCTGAAAATGAATCCCTCATTGTTCCAATTGGGAGAATCATAAGTGACGACACAATTAATATAAAAGCAGCATACAACAATGCCATCCCTACAATATATATGCACTCGCCAACACACCATGCAGTGCGTTTACTCCTCATAATTATATATGGCTTTAATGGATAAAAAAAAGGAGCATCGCATAAAAGACACAGCATTCCAATATAAAACAAAATCTTAGGTGCTTTCACAGAAATTGTTGCACTGCAAAACAACAATTCCATAATATAGATAGGTGCTTTTGTCCCAGTATCAATTCCATAATTGATCACAGGACGCAAATAATAATGAATCAAAAGTGCTGTGAACACAAAAATAAACCACACTCTGGCATCACGCTTTAGTCGCCTAAAATTTGCTCCCGCTACAGCCAATACCGATCTACAATAATCCATTCTGCTCCCTCCATTTCATTCTCCGATAAAATAGATATGTACAAATAAGAATTACACAAACTGGATATAACATTCCCCATAAAAACATAATTCCTTGCAATGTTTCTTGTCCTGCTGGCAATGTCGGTTGCATACTAATCAAATTATAGACATCGAATATCGAACCTAACGGAATGTATGAAATTGCAGAGAAAAATACCATTCCTGAAATTCCAATGCAAACAAACGTATTTGGCTGAAATACTGAAAACAGCATTCCAACTGCGCAGCTCATTGCGCAGACCATTCCAAACTGCAACCCCATCATTCCAATATACAAAACTGGAAACTTATATCCTATTTGATAATAGCACGGAACCGTTTTAATCTGTGTTAGGTTTGCCCCTAAAAAGCCAACTGCCACAACTAAAAATACATAAAATGAAGCAATACATGCAAAAACAACTGCAACTGTATTTACAATAAATTTTGATATGCTGTAACTTATTAAATCCGTTCTTGCAAGTATCATGCGAATATAATGATGTTTGAAATCATAACAAAATCCAGCTGTATAAATTCCAGCCGTGAACATTACCATTAACACCTTAAATTTATCCATCATTAGTGCTGTACCTAGCATATCAATTACACCATACGCCAAAATATCTTTTTTACTTGCTCTAATCATATCCCACGATGAAAAAATTAAAGTAAACACTAGAGCTACTATTATTATTATCATTTTTACGGAACAAATGCTTCGTTTTGCATCCATTTTCATTGCATTCATCTTTTTCACCTCCAATCATTCTATTCATCTTTATAAATTTTCAATATATTTGCTCACAAATCCTGTAACAGCATCAATCCATATACTTCCTTCATCATCCTCTGCCATTTCAGGATAAGAATAGTTAATTTTCCAACATGGGTTCATCGACGGTTCATCTGCCTCAAACTGCACAGCTCTAGTTGAATATACTAGTTCTATTGACTTAATTTTAAATTTACTCACATCTTCAATTCCCTTATCCAACATTGCTGTCGATATTGCTACTTCTTTTGAGATCAGCTTTTTCTCCTGCTTTTTACTCACTTGAACTGGAGAATATCCTTTTACCAGAACCGCTTTTTCTAACTGCGGTACATACACAATAACTAGTGTCTGTCCCCATCCATCCACAAGCAAATTATTTACATACGGTCGGTAAATCAATAGATATGCTTCATCCTTTTCCTCCCACTGAATATACGAAATTTCATTCAGTTCCGTCATTTTCTGTTCAATTGATTGCACCAGATCGGTATCTTCCTTTTCTAATGCCTCCTGACGCTCCTTATTTAATCTCCACTTTTCTGCTTCTGAAAAAGGATGATAAAAATTAGGATCTGGAGCAGCCGTCGTTGTATTGTTTATTTTACAGACACGGTTAAGCGCTTCTTTTGTCATTGCATATACTTGTACGTCTGCATCTTTATATCCACATGCCACCGCATATTTTTCGCATTGTTTAATTGCCTCTTCCCTTGTACATGATTTTAAATCCTCTTTTGGAAACTGCTTTTCCATTGAGGAACCGATTCCATTATATAAAAAACCAGGTATATCATAAATGTCATAGCACATACCTGCAGCGTTTCTATTATCTGTATATATGATATAAGATGACTTTGATTGACCATTCTGTAATATATTTAATATTTCAAACTCATTCTCATAGAGATACTGACCAGAAGACATATATCCCTGCTCTTCTAAATAATCATAATACGGCTTCACCAGATAATCCTGTGCCATTGTCTCATCACAGCCTAAAAAGCAATTTGTCAGCTCATTTAAAATAAACGCATCAGATACTTGTGCCTTAAGATACACAATCTCACCTGTCAGTGTATCTTTTTTCGTTTCACGCATTTGTGTCTCATCTATTTCAGTTTCTTTTGCTTCACATGTTTGAATATCATTTATTTTTGTATCACTTATTACAGTTTCATTTACAGTTGTTTCTGCAAATGGCACCTCCAATTCTCTCTTTAATTTGCATCCTGATAAAGAAAATGTGCTCGATATTAAAATAATTGATGCAATAGGTATTAATCTCACTCTTGATTTCATGTATAAACACCACCATTCTTTTATAAAATACATCCCAAAAAGTTAGTTGCCAAATTAATCCAATTACTTCCTGTTACTTGAACTTTAATCGTATTGGTCGCTTGATTTTTAATTTCACGACCTGCTTCATATCCTTTATTCTTTGTAAATACACCCAAATGATACGAACCGGCCAATACAGTAATTCCAGATAATGCGAACATTAATGCAGCTACTATTGCCAATAATCTCTTTTTTAATGCAATATTCATAATAAGTCTACTTTCTAGTAGCTATCAATTAACTCAACTTTATTTCCCATTGGACTCACCTTCCCTTCTATAATCACGAGTTTCAATTCACTTGATTATTTTATACCATATATGATATCAAAAGTACATGACCAAAATACCATATTTTTTCTTATTTTTCTTTGATTTTGGTCATGTACTTTCTTTAAAAAACATGCTATAATTATTTATTAGTGACTAATAATTTTAAACATTTTGCGAAAGAAGAACGTCACATGAAAAAATTTAGAGCGGTCAATTGCTTCCTGACAAATTTCCATGGCTTTTTCCTGTCTGTTTATGTTCCACTCCAATGCAGCATATAAGAAAAGATTCGCAATAAATTTAGTGTTGCAAAACATATATTCTAGTGTTATACTTATTCTGAAAGGAACTTTTACACCGTGCAAATGATAAATGATCTTATATTAAGGTCAAAGATACCTTCGATAAAATTCCAAAATTTGGAGAATGATTTTTGAATGGAGGAGTTTTATGGAAAAACCAAATGAACGGCGACCCAGCACAAAAATCCAATGGCATCCTGCTTTCTGTGCCGCAGCCGAACTTGAGCTTCGCTTCAATAAAGACGATCTCGAATTTAAGCGCGAGTACAATCTAAGCAAAAAGCCACTTCAAATGGATCTTTTAATCATTGAAAAAAGGAAAGGTGTGCAGATTCAAAATGAAATCGGAAAAATCTTCCGTGCTCATAACATCATTGAATTCAAATCACCTGATGATAATCTCACTATTGATGATTTTATCAAGACACTGGGATATGCCTACCTGTATAAAGGGCTTGGCGATCACGTCAATCAAATCCCACTAGGAGAATTAACAGTTTCTCTCTTTCGGGCATCTTCACCGAAAGGACTCTTAACTCAACTATCTGAATATGGATTTTCTATTCAAGAACATACACCCGGCATATACTACATAAATGGGTTTGCAATTCCTATGCAGATTGTTGTGACAAACGAACTTAATTCTAAGAATCATGAAAGCCTTAAAGTATTATCAAAAAATGCCAATACTGACGATATTCATAGATTCACAAGATTTGCTCAGAGTTTTACAGAGCCTGGGGATAAGGAAAAGGCTGACGCTGTATTACAGGTAAGTGTCGCTGCAAACAGAAAAAACTATGACAAAGTAAGGAGGACTTCGGATATGTGTGAGGCATTGAGAGAGCTTATGAAGGAAGAAATTGAAGAAGAGTTAAAGAAAAGCCGAGATAAAGCAATACAAGAAGGACTCGCACAAGGACTTGAACAGGGACTTGAACAGGGTATTGAGCAAGGTATTGAGCAGGGACTTCAGCAGGGTATTGAGCAAGGTATTGAACAGGGACGCATCAACCAGTTAATTGATCTTGTTATGCAAAATCTTCTGCCTATCGAAACTGCCGCTCAGTGTGCAAAGATGACGCTTGACGAATTTAAGGTTGCAATTGAGAAAAAGGAAAACTAATTAGCAATTCAAGTCAAAAAAATAGCCAGTGGACGAGAAAACATTTTCCCTTCCACTGGCTATTTGCTTCTTTTACTCAAAAATTCCAATATAGGACAGCGTCGGCGCTACTCTTGAATCTATAATTTCAATTACTAGCTCTTTTATTAGTTCTTTTGTTTTGATCTCATCTAACAAGGCAATCTTTTTATAGCCAACCACTGTTCCCTCGAAAATGCATTTTTCACTACCATCATGCACTGTTAAAATTCTAAATGCTTCTATACGCTGACTCTTTTTTATATTTTCTTTCAATACTACACGGTGAATATCATACTCTTTATCAAATTTTATGTGAATCCTACAGTTTCTTTGTCCATCTAACGTCGTAAAATATGAATCATAATCATCGTTTCTTACATTCTCGATTTCAAAGCCTTTCTTTTGTTCTTCGCAGAAAAGTGATGCTTTCTCTAACAAGTTTTTGCCATAGCATTTCTTTTTATATTCACCGATCTCATGCAGTCGTTTTACATCATTTTCATGAAATAAACCTTCTTTTGTCGGAGGAATATTTAATAAAAACGTCGCGTTTCCTCCAACGGAGTGTTCATATATTGAAATCAATGTTTCCAATGATTTGACTTGATCGTCTTCTTCTTCATGATAAAACCATCCTGGACGAATACTTGTATTAACCTCTGCCGGATACCAGATAAGCTCCTTCTCATCTTTTATCAGTTCATAGCTTCCCAAATCCTGATCTGACGCACGGACAATGCGCTCTCTAAACTGCGTATCATCCTGCTTTTGGCTGTTTTCCTGAATCTTTTCCGTATCTCTTGTGCGAAGCGGTACAACACTCCACTCAGATTCTCTCGTGCTTCCAGCCTCATTTCCGCACCAACGCACATCTGGTCCGCACACATGAATACAAGCATTTGGCTGCAGCCTTCTTATAACTTCATAATATCTCTCCCAATCATAGTACTGCTTTTTCCCATTTGGTCCTTCCCCACATGCACCGTCAAACCACACAGCAAAGATTGGTCCATATTGTGTCAGAAGCTCCGTTAACTGATTTACAAAATAATCATCATATGGCTTTCCCTGTCCGTATAGATAATTATTTCGATCCCACGGTGACAAGTAGATTCCAAAATCCAGTCCATGTCTTTTACAGGCTTCTGCTACTTCCTTTACAATATCGCCTTTTCCTTCACGATATGAACTTGCTGCTACCGTATGCGTTGTGTAACGGCTTGGCCATAAGCAAAAACCATCGTGATGCTTGCATGTCAAAATCAGCCCTTTCATGCCTGCAGCGCATAAAGCATCACACCACTGATCAGCATCCATTTTTACAGGATTAAAGATAGCCTCATCTTCTGTCCCGTCACCCCATTCTTTTCCTGTAAATGTATTAACTGTAAAATGAACAAAGCCATAAAATTCTCTTCTTTGATGCGCAATCTGCCGTCTTGACGGCACAACCGAAATCAAGCGCTGTTCCACAAATTTGTCAATTTCTTTTCTCATATGATCCTTCCCTCGGCTTTCTATCTTGCCTTTCCCTTCTTTTTCTTTTCTTCATACATGATCTTGTCTGCTTTTTCAAGCACCATTGGAATAGAAAGCTCGTCTGTACATAATACAATCTGACATCCAACCGACATATCAATTACAAACTTATTTTTTCCCTGTGCATTATACATGGCAATCTCTTTTCGCACAGTCTCCACCAATTCAATTGCACGAGTTTCATCGCCAATCATCATAAGTGCAAATTCATCACCGCCAAGGCGGCCTGCTATACCATGTACTCCGGCAGCTTTCTTTAAAATATCTGCACAGGCACAAATTGCAATATCTCCTGCTGCGTGACCATAATTATCATTGATTTGTTTTAATCCATCCATATCAGCAAACAGAATAATTGCTTTTCTATTTTTATAAATACGATTCATATTCATTGCCTGTTCCATAAAGCCACGGCGATTTTTAATCTGCGTCAGCTCATCTCGCTCTGACACAAAATTTAAAATTTCATTTTTGCTTCGAAGCTCCTCAAGCAAAAGCTCGCGCTCGCGCTGAACAGACAAACGCTTTTTTTCTGTGTGATACGCCATCAGCGCATTTGCCATTTGAATACTGATCAAATAGACCATATCCACTTCCTCTGGCGTAATCTCAACGCTTAATACACCATACTGCGTTGAGCCAGACTGAAGGCAAAATACACTCGGCTTACGCTGATAGCGTACACTTCCTTCCTCAGAAAATCCACATTCTTCTAAAGAAGCCACGTTTTTATATTCATCAAATACCTCTACACATTCTCCATCCTGACGCGCAACCAGATAAATCGTATTTGGAAATTCCCAGCCCTTTTCTATATTATATTCAACTGGATTTCTAAAGACATAAAGCAACGCCGTTTTAACGCCAAAAAAGGACATTGGCGTTAATGCATTTTTAAGAAATTTCTCGCGATCCTGCAATGCAATAAGCATGTTTCTGGAGATCATAGGAACCATCCATGTTTTTTGACGATATACTGTATTTTTTTGTTTTTCATAGACAAATTTTTGTCCCATGTTTTCAATTTGATCAAAACCTGAAAACTGCTTACATGTACAGCCACATGATTCTCTAACACATACCTTCGCTGGTATCACAATATTTTTCCCATGACCGCTTCGCGCTAGCTCAAGTGCACTATAAACAGCCATATATCCTGACCGTTCAGAATCCTGACGAATTGTCGTGATTGGCACTGGCACGTGACGAATACGCTCCCAGTCATCAAAACCGGTAACAGCAATATCATGTCCAATATGAAGTCCACGCTTTTCACATTCCTGATAAGCAGTCAGTGCCATCACATCATTAGCACATACTATTGCCTGAAGATTAGGGATTCGATCTAACAGTGCATTTACCTGTGTCTGTACACACTCTGAAAAATCGCCTGTTTCAATGTGGCTTTCATCCATTGGCAGATCATATTTTTTCATAACATCTAAAAATGCTCTTTTTCGCTGGCAGGCATCTGTATTTCCAGGCGGTCCTGCCAAAAAAGCGAAATTATGATACCCATGGTCACGCACTAAATGCTCCACTAATTCATACATTCCATTATAATTATCGACAATAATAGACGTCCAATTAGGTCTGTCGGTCTGCTCATTTATGAGCACACATGGAACATTGCGAAAATATTCCAGGTATTGCTTTCCATAATCACTCTTCATAAAAATGCTCATCATGCCATATGTCATAATCAAGACATCTGCTTTGACATATCTCGCATAATCATAAATTGCACTTTTTTGATAATCCCATCCTATTGATGTATCAGGTGGATACAGCTGCGCTGTATAAGGACTGCTCACATTCATAAAATACATTAACTGCACATCGCACTCCTTTGATGCCTGATCAATTCCCTTCATAATGTTGATTGCGTGCGGTGAGTTAGCATTGCCAATCACAACTCCTATTTTACAGCGCTCCTGCATTTTTATCCCTCCTTTTTTGAGCCAATAGTCTTATTTCTATAAAAATCAAAATTTACTTCATCATTTCTGCATCTTTTTTTGCCTTTTCCACAGCTGCCACAAGATTATCCCCGGCACGCTCCATCGCATCAAAAACTTCTTTTTGTTCATCCTGATTCCCTGCTGCCGTGCTTGTTCCTGTCAAAATGGCTGTATGCTCATCTGGTGTGAAATCCTCTTCATCCTGCACATCAATCGCGAAAGTGAGAGGATCTAGCTTGCTCAATTCTCTTGCGATAAAATGTGCAAACAAAAATGAGCCATACTCGTTTGTGTGTGTCATATCTCCCGGGTGGAAATAGACACGGCTAGCTTCTTTTCCATTTTTCTTTATTAAATCTGCCGCATATTTATGAAGGTCAATTACAGGCACACCAGTCTCTTCCCCTACCTCAAAAACAGCCTGTGCATGCTCTGCTAAAAGATCATTGTAGGTGCCGTCATCCTTCCAGGTATTGCGCGCAAGCGGTGTTACAAGAATCGGAACTCCGCACAGTCCACGAATCTCATTTACATAATTCATCAGATTTTCCTTATAGCCTGTCTGTGCCTGCAGATGTGCCAGCTTCTGATCGTTATGACCAAACTGAAACAAGCAAAAATCACCCGGACGAATATCCTTCTTTACGATATCGTAGTGTCCCTCATTACGAAAGGTTTCTGTGGTAAGTCCGCTGTGCGCCTGGTTATCAATGGCTGTACCTCCTCCGATAAAATATGCAAGGCACTGTCCCCATGAACTGTAGCATCCGCCCGGCATATATGGCTTTGGACAAGTCTGATCAGTAACTGTGGAATCTCCTGCCAGATAGACTGCCGGAATTTTTGTCTTTGCAGAAAGCTTCTCTGCTGCCATACCAACACTCTTTAATTTCGTCAGATCCTCACATGCCACTGAAAAGCCAATCTTTGTGATTGTCATGCACTCGCTGTGAAAACGCGGGATCATCTCGCCAAAATGCAGATAAAGTGTTCCCTCAATCACCTCTCCTGCCTTTCTTTTTCCAAGACGCAATAGCTGCTTTCTTCCTGCAAATACAAATAGCTGCTCTATTTCTTTAGCAGTCTCTATTTTATATGTGATGTAATAAATGCCCTCGCCATCTGCATCAGCATAGTAATCAGCTACCTGTAATCCCTGTGCGTTTTCGCTTCCCTCGCTGCCTTCCTCAAAGCCGTCACCAAGCTCAGGAATATAGTCTGCAGCCTTAGTATCTAGCGTATGTATCATAATCGTTATCTCTCCTCTTATTTTCATATTTCACAGCATCTTGACCGTTTTTATATCGGTTTTAGCGCTCTGATTTGTGTGTTTTTCCAGTTTTGTTTATATAATACTCCCTTTTTATAATTCTTGCAACCTTTTTGTAGGCTATCTTTTGCAAAGCCATTCGGTGCAATGGTTTCGTCGTCGGACCAGTTTTGTTACAGTTCACTGGACGCCCATTCGAAAAAAAGACAGGTATCAACTTCTGTCAATACCTGTCTCTATTATTATCAGTTCGTAATCTTTATGCAACGACAATCTTCTTAAAGTTCTTCTTGCCCTTCTTAATTACGAGTCCTTCTGCCGGGATCTCATTTGCTGCAAAGCTCATGCGGATATCTGTTACTTTCTCATCGTTTACACTGACACCACCCTGTTCTACTGCACGGCGCGCCTCTGAACGTGACTTAGCAAGACCTGCCTTTACAATAAGACTTAAGATATCAAGCTTCTCACCTTCACCTTCTGCAAAGTCAGCTGCGCTAAGCTCAACTGCAGGAATCTCTGCTGCATTTCCTGCACCAAACAATGCCTTTGCTGCGCTCTCAGCCTTCTTTGCTTCTTCCTCACCGTGAACAAGCTTTGTCAGCTCAAATGCTAAGATTTCCTTTGCCTTATTTAACTGGCTGCCTTCCCACTTATCCATCTCGTCGATCTGCTCAAGTGGAAGGAAGGTTAACATACGGATACACTTTAAGACATCGGCATCTGCTACATTTCTCCAGTACTGGTAGAAGTCGTATGGGCTTGTCTTCTCTGGATCCAGCCATACAGCACCTGAAACTGTCTTACCCATCTTCTTACCCTCGGAGTTTAACAGCAGCGTGATAGTCATTGCTCCTGCGTCCTCTCCCAGCTTACGACGAATCAGCTCGGTACCTCCTAACATGTTGGACCACTGGTCATCACCACCAAACTGAAGGTTGCAGCCGTATTTCTGGAACAGCATGTAGAAGTCATAGCTCTGCATAATCATGTAGTTGAACTCTAAAAAGCTTAATCCACGCTCCATTCTCTGCTTGTAGCACTCAGCTGTCAGCATTCTGTTTACGCTAAAATGCGGTCCAACCTCTCTAAGTACATCAATATAATTTAAATTTAACAGCCAGTCTGCATTGTTAACAAGCAGTGCCTTTCCATCAGAGAAATCAATGAAACGAGCCATCTGCTTCTTGAAGCACTCTACATTATGCTCGATAGTCTCTTTTGTCATCATCTTTCTCATATCGGTCTTTCCAGACGGATCTCCGATCATTGCTGTACCGCCGCCAATCAAAGCAATCGGCTTGTTTCCTGCCATCTGAAGTCTCTTCATTAAGCAAAGTGCCATGAAGTGACCTACATGAAGACTGTCTGCTGTCGGGTCAAATCCGATGTAAAATACAGCCTTTCCATTATTAACGAGATCGCGGATACGCTCCTCATCTGTTACCTGGGCAATCAGCCCTCTTGCTACTAATTCTTCGTAAACCTGCATGATTCTTTCTCCTTTTCTGCGCTTTTATTACTTTCGCCTGAGAACTTTTCTAAATACAAAGCCCCCGTCCTAACAAAAGGACGAGGGCGAAATCTCGTGGTACCACCTTTCTTCACAGTCTGCTCACACAAACTGCCTTTCAAGTACACGCATCCTGTAAAAATAATCCAGTCAATCTGCGAATACTCTGACAAGATAACGGCTGCCGCGCCGCTGCAGTCTACTTTTGCAAAATCGCAAGTTCGGTGCAGAGCTCAGAGAGGTATTCCTTATAAGCTTCCCCTGCGCCTCTCACCTGCCGGCTGCTCTCTGTTGGTTTCCCTTATCAGTACTTGTTCTCCTCAACGCTGATACACAGAGTATAACAATGTGATTAAAAAATGTCAAGTCATTATTTTCAGTATCTTGACTCCGTTAGATTTTTTCTTTTAAAATATCCAATTACACTTTTTTTATTTCTTAGAAATATCTATTCCGAAGTACTTCTCAGACAGCTCGGTCAGTGTGCCATCATTTGCCATCTCATCAAGTGCATCATTTACAGCCTCTAAAAGAGTAACTGTATCATCACCCTTACGGATCGGAATTGCAATCTCCTCTACCTGATCGGAGTAGGTTGCAATCTTGATGTTTGAATCTGGATGCTCTTTCTTGTAATCGTTAAATACAACTTCTGCATTAAGTGTTGCATCGATACGCTTGGAAAGCAGCAGCTCGATAGTCTGATTTAAATCATCAACACCAGTAACAGTTGCACCATATGCCTCTGCCTGTGATGCGTAGGTACTTGTGATTGTGTTTGCAGTCCTCTTGCCCTTTAAATCTTCCATTGATGAAATCTCATCGTAATCGCCGCGAACGATAACAGCAGTCTTATTATATGCATATGGAGTAGAGAAGTTGTACTTTTCTGCACGCTCCTTTGTCACGCCAACACCATTTACCATGATATCGTAACGTCCTGTCTCTAGACCTGCAAGCAGTCCATCCCACTCGCCCTCTACAAACTCAACCTCTACGCCAAGTTTCTCTGCAATGTTCTGTGCCACCTCTACGTCATAACCAACAAGATCATTGTTATCATCATGGTAGGTCCACGGAGCCCATGTTCCCTCCATTGCCACAACAATGTTTCCGCGCTCCTTAATCTGTGCTAAAAGATCATCTGCTGACTCGCCGGTTCCGATTTCTGTAGATACTTCTTCGCTTCCAAGCTCAGTCTCAGCCTTCTTTGATTCTTCCTCGCTCTTTGCTTCTGCGCTTGTGTTTACTTCGCTGCTGCCTGCTTCTGTATCCTTGATCTCGGCAGACTTTGTAGTAGTCTCCTTTGTCTCCTGTGCAGAAGTCTTTGCAGCTGTAGTACTCTTATCAGATGTACCCTTTGAAGAGCAGCCTGTCAATGCGGCAGATGCAATCACTGCTGCTGTTAATGTGCATGGAATTAATTTCTTAATTGTCATAATTTTCCTCCTCTTTATTTTATGAAAAAGCAGTACTGACAGATATTTTCCTTATCAGAAATGCTTTTACAATCAATAATTACTCCTGAAAGATTCGCAAGAACTCCTTTGTGCGCGTTTCCTTCGGATGCTCAAAAAATTCCTTTGATGACCCCTGTTCGACAATTACTCCTTTTTCCATGAAGATCACACGATTTGATACTGTTCGCGCAAAGTTCATCTCATGAGTAACAACAAGCATTGTCATTCCTTCCTGTGCAAGCCGCTTCATAACTGCAAGCACCTCCACCGTCAGCTCTGGATCTAGCGCCGATGTCGGCTCATCAAAGTAAATAATCTCTGGATTTACTGCTATTGCCCTCGCAATCGCCACACGCTGCTGCTGACCACCTGAAAGCTGCGACGGATAGTAATCACTTCGATCTTCCATGCCAACCTTTTTTAATGCCTCGTGTGCTATTTTATTTGCCTCATCCTTTGGCATTTTTCTTCCGACAATTAAGCCTTCCGTTACATTCTGCAATGCTGTTTTGTTGGCAAACAGGTTATAATTTTGGAATACGAAGGCCGTTTTCTTTCGAATACGCGCAATTGTGCGCTTCGATGCCTTATGCAGTTCAATTGTCTCCTTGTCAAATGTCATAGTTCCGCCATCTGCCTTCTCTAAGAAATTCAGGCAGCGAAGAAGTGTCGTCTTTCCTGATCCGCTCGGTCCAAGAATCGCAATCACATCTCCCTTATTAACAGAAAGGCTAACATCATGAAGAACATCTGTCTGACCAAATGACTTTTTAATATTTTTAATCTCCAGCATGTGTTACCCCTCCTTTCTGCCATAGTAGCTTAGCTTCTTCTCACCTATACTCTGCACCTTTGTCAGAACGGTTGAATACATCAGATAAATCAGACCTACTTCAGAATATAAAAGCAATGATTCATAATGTACTGCTATGATCTGCTTTGTCGTTTGAAGCATTTCCGTTACGGTAATACATGATGCCAAAGATGTATCCTTTACCATGGAAATCAATGAATTAAACAGGGATGGGAACGCGGTGCGCATTGCCTGTGGCAGCACGATTCTAAAAATCGTCTGTATGTAAGAAAGACCTGCACACTGTCCGGCCTCTAACTGTCCTGACGGAACTGATTCTAACGAAGCACGAACTGTCTCTGCACAATATGCGCCTTCATTTAATGAAAATACAATTACTGCTGCTGGAAATGGATCGAGTAAAATTCCGATCCTCGACAAGCCAAAAAACACAATATACAGCTGGACTAAAAGCGGCGTACCACGAAAGATCCAGATATAAAAGCGACAAATCTGCTTTAACACTTTGATGTTCGCAAACTGCACTAGAGCAACCACAATTGCAATCACCATTGCCAGTGAAAAGGAGATCACTGTCAGCGGAATGGTGACAGTCAGGCCATGCATGAACATCTTTGGAAAGGAGTCAATAAACAGATTCCACAACCGACCACTAAACATAAAACACCCTCTTTTCTTAATAAAAGAATAAAAGCAACGCGGCAACCCGCAGGCCGCCGCGTCAAAAACTTTTAAAAACCTACTTCTCCGATAGTTTAATAGATTTTTTCCGATATGTCAATGAAATAAAATCTTATATTTTTTGTACTTTTCTGTTACAGTTCATACCATGCGACTGTTAGCACTATTGCAATTATCAAAAATCCAAGACCCACAAGAAGTGTCATATATTGTCCTTTGCCTTTTTGCTTTCGCTTTTTGGCCTTTTCTACCTTAAACTCGTAGAATTTTCCATTCGCTTCCCGTGTGGAAAACGGAATCAGAAAATGAGCACCTTTTTGCAGTGCAAAGGAGAAAATATCAAGCACACCAGTAGTGGATATCCAGACAAGAAGACCAAAGCTTATATATAACAGTGCAATGACAGAAAAGCCATTGCCAATTGCCAGGATACGGTCTGCAACCGATACGCCTTCTGCAAACGCTCCCTGCGATGTCATAACACCGACTGCGATAATAAGGCCAATTGCAATCTGGATTATTAAACGGATTATATTTTTTTTCTCCATTTAATTTCCTTTCATCTGCTCTTTGTAACGTGCAAACTCGGCATCGTTGCAATGTACAAAATGACCTGGAGCCACCTCTCTGAAGGATGGCTTGTCGACTGTGTAGTCGTGCTCTTTTAGCGGAACGTATGTGATACGCTGACGTTGCTTCTCATAATGCGGGTCTGGAAGCGGAATTGCTGAAAGAAGCGATCTTGTATACGGATGAAGCGGATGCTTGAACAGCTCATCGGAGTCGGCAAGCTCTACCATCTTTCCGTAGTACATAACACCGATTCGATCAGAGAAATACTTTACAACAGATAAGTCATGAGCGATAAACAGAATCGTCAGTCCCATCTTATGACGAAGATCATCAAGAAGGTTGATAACCTGCGCCTGAATGGAAACATCAAGTGCGCTGACCGGCTCATCCGCAATGATAAGCTCCGGATTCATAACAACCGCACGTGCAACACCAATACGCTGGCGCTGTCCGCCAGAGAACTCATGCGGGTAGCGGCCTGCATGCTCACGCACAAGACCAACTAGCTCTAGTACACGATATACTTCTTCATCAATCTTTTTCTGATCCTTCTCACCACGGATAACAAGACCTTCTGCAATAATCTGACGCACGGTCATACGCGGGTCGATGGATGCAATAGGATCCTGGAAAATCATCTGAATATCTGTTACAGCACGACGGCGCTTCTGATCTTCCTGCGCAAGACGAATCTGCTTTTTTTGCTCTGCAATCACTTCATCGCGCTTTTTCTTTGCATCCTTTAATTTCTCGCCGGACACACCAGACTTCTTTAAAGCAGTATAAGCTTTCTTTGCCTTCTCGATCTCCCACTTGTAGGAGCCAGTTCCTGCTGCGATGCGTTCTCCCTTAAAGTATACATTTCCGGAAGTGATGTTGTAAAGCTTGATGATGGAACGCCCTGTCGTAGTCTTTCCACAGCCGGACTCTCCTACAAGGCCGAATACTTCGCCCTTTTTCACTTCAAAGCTGACATCATCCACTGCCTTATTTTCTTTAAAATACTGGCACAGATGCTCTACCTTAAGCAGAGTCTCCTGTGAGCTTGCCACATTCTTTTTTTCAGGCATTGGACTTTCCTCCCTTCTCTTTCATTCGTGCAATTCTATCGGTGATGATCTTTGGAATCTCTACCTTTGGTGCATCCGGATGGAGCAGCCATGTTGCCGCATAATGCGTATCACTGATCTTAAACATCGGCGGCTGCATCTCAAAATCAATCTTAAGCGCATACTTGTTACGATCTGCAAATGCATCTCCTACCGGCGGATAAATCATATTCGGCGGTGTTCCTGGGATAGCTTCAAGACGATCATTTGTATCAACATCAGGCATAGCAGAAAGCAGTGCCCATGTATATGGATGCGCTGGTGAATAGAAGATGTCATCTGCTGTTCCAGTCTCAACAAGCTTTCCTGCATACATAACGCCAATACGATCTGCCATGTTTGCAACTACACCAAGATCATGCGTAATAAAGATAATAGACAGATTACGCTTTTCCTTTAAGTGATTGATAAGTTCCATGATTTGTGCCTGGATCGTAACGTCAAGTGCTGTTGTTGGCTCATCACAGATCAAAATATCTGGGTCAGCTGCCAGTGCAATTGCAATAACAATACGCTGTCTCATACCGCCTGAGAATTCAAATGGGTACTGACGATAACGCTTTCTAGGCTCGGAGATACCTACCTCCTCCAAAAGCTTTAATGCCTTGTACTTTGCCATTTCCTTTGTCACACGGCTTACGGCGCCAGATGCGTTTTCACGGAAAAATTCAATCAGCTCTTTTGTCTTTTTCGCAAAATCAACTTCGTTTTGCTCTGCCAAATCTTCTTTATAATGCTCTGTCAGACGATTTAACAGCTCTCTTACATTATCCTGCTCAAGCTCAAGGTCAACTGCCGTAGATGGTGTTACCTTCCATGTTGGCTGTTTTCCCTTTGCAGTCAGATTATCATATTTCTTCTGCTGCTTTGCATGCTTTTTTGCAGCAGCTTTATTTTTATCAATTCCGCCAAAATAATGCTCCTGTGAAGCACGGATGCTTCCTGCAAATGTCCATGCAAGTCCATCCTTATGAATCTCAATAGGATCAATTGAAGCCTCTACTGCCTGAATCATCTTCTCAGCAGCTTCTTTACATGACTTCACATCCCAGGAATCACTGTCAAAGATGCTTCTGTTTGCACTGATCACATCAATTGCTTCCTTCTTTTTCCTTGCAGATTCCTTTGCACTAAAGGAAAGTGCCTTTGATGCTTCCTCACAAAACTCGTTTAAGAAGCTCTCCTCAAGATAGGTGCGCATCATTTTGTTAAGCTCATCAATCGGCATAGAAACTGGCACAGACTTTCCAGAGAACTGCGCATAGTAACCCATACTAAAGAAATCTGGTTTTTCTTTTTTAAGTGCTTCTGTCATGATGCCCTGCAAAATCTCAAGCTGCGCTTTTGATGCTGTAAAGTTTTTTGACTTGCAGTCAGAAGGAATCACTGATTCAAGTGTCTTTACGGCAGCTTCAAGCTTGCTCTTATCATTGCTTACAACAAAATCATTTGGTGTAAGCTTTGACAGGCGCACGATTTCCTTAAGTGTATACTTCGGATCATCGAGTGCTTTCTTTTCAATATGAAACAGTGCATCTGTAATATCGTCAAGCACCTCGATTGCAGCCTCATGCGCTGTGTTGTATGTCTGCTCAATCTCGATATGCTTAAATTCAAACTTATCAAAGTTTTGACAAAGTGTGTGCGCCTTTGTGCTGTCTGTACCTGCTGCTGCCATTGTCTTTTCTAGCAGCGCAAGTGTCTGATTAAAGGAGTTTCTGCTGGCCTTCTGATGTGCCTTTCCCTTTAACAGCATCGCCTCTGTCAGCTGTTTTCCAACACGCATAATCGGATTTAAACTTGAAAGCGGATCCTGGAAGATCATTGCAATCTTATCACCACGGATGCGGTAAAAATCATCCTCACCGATTTTTAACAGATCCATACCATCATAGATGATTGAACCGCCCTCGATGATAGAGTTTCCTGCAAGGATTCCAAGAATTGCCTTTGAGGTTACTGATTTACCTGAACCAGACTCTCCTACAATTGCAAGTGTCTCTCCTTTATTTAAATCAAAGCTGATATCTCGTACCGCCTGTACTTTTCCTGCCGGTGTGCGGAATGAGACAACCAGGTTATTTACTGAAAGTTTCTTTTCCATTCTAAATTACTCCTCCGTTCCTCTCAGGGATGGGTTAAAGGCATCCCGCAATCCGTTTCCAAACAGGTTGAAGGAAATCATAAGCAGGGAAATATAAATTGCCGGGAATAAAATAATGTGCGGATACGTCGTAAGCATCGAAGTTCCCTGTGAAAGCATGGTACCAAGTGATGTCATATTCGAAGAATCCAGATTTACAATTCCCAGATATGTCATGTTCGACTCTGAGTAGATAACACTCGGAATCGTAAGCACAGCACTAGTAATTAATGTTCCGATTGCATTTGGGAAAATGTGCTTAAACATCAGTCGTGAATCTTTAGCGCCAAGTGTACGTGCAGCCAGAATATATTCCTGATTCTTATAACGATAAAACTGCATACGTGTCTTGCTTGCCATACCAATCCAACCTGTCAATACAAACGCAAACAACAAAGATGGCACAACGCCGACCTTGCTTGCCAGATGCAGCTGGAACAATGAGGTGACAACGATAAACGGAACATCGTTTAAGATATCGGAGATTCGCTCCATGATCAAATCGATTGCGCCGCCGTAGAAGCCCTCGATTGCACCGTAAACAGCACCGATTGCCAAGTTGATTGCAGAAATAATCAATGCAAACAAAAGACTAAATCTTGCACCCTCAGCCATTCTTGTCAGGATATCCTGTCCGTAAGCATTTGTTCCGAACAAGAATATCGGCTCATGGCCGTAACGATACTGAAAATAGCTAAGAGAATCTACACGAACCTTAAATGACATTGACGCTGAAGAACCTGTTACTGTCGCATAGCGATATGAACCATCATCTCCAGCAATACGAAGACTGTGATAATCGCCGTCTTTTCCCTTTGTCAGATAAATAGGCGTAATATTTCCATCCTTATCCAGCTTCGGTGCCCCCTTATTCGTACACTTATACCAGATATTTGGATCTGAACGCAAATTCGGTGCCTGAATTGACTTTGAGTCAACTGACGGATAAATTACCTGAATCTGATTTTCATCCTGCCAATCTTGAATAGCCTCATACTCTGCTTTTGTCAGCGTCAGATTTAACATACCAATCTTGGAATAAGAATCTACTCTTACATCATAAAATGTGCTGTTTGATGTGCTGGAGGAATCCTCATAATCAGCCTTATAGACCTTTGTAATCGCATTTACTCCGCGCTCTGTCTCCATTGCCTCATAATATGCATACATATCACTGCTGATTGTTTCTCTCTTTGCACCATCCCAGCCTACCCATGAAAATAGCTTTGACTTTGGAAGCAGCTTTCCATACTGAAGATACGTTGTATCAGTCTTCGATTTTGTATAATTGTTGTGTGACACAAGCGGAACAATAAGCGCAAATGCAAGAAGCAGTGCAATGATAACCGCTGCTGTCAGTGAACTCTTATTGCGGCAAAAACGCATCATAGCATCCTTGAAATAACCAACTGGCTTTGTCTCAAGCTTCTTGTCATGGATCGCTTCGCTGCGGTCAAAAAATTCAAATTTTTCTTTTGGGATATTTGTATAATCTGTATTTTTGCGTGCCATTTTATCGTTCCCCCATTCTGATTCTCGGATCGATAAAGCCGTAGCTGATATCAACTACTAGTCCTGATACAAGTCCGATCAGTGTATAAAATGCAGACAACAGCATAAAGAAGTTGTAGTCGCGTGCTGTAATAGAATTTAAATACAGCTGGCCGACACCAGGTACACCAAAGATCGTCTCAATAATCAGAGATCCGCCTAAGATACCGACAAACTCTCCCAAAATCATTGGGAATACCGGAACCATGGAATTTCTCATTGCATGGCGAATCGTTGCCTGTGAGCGAGTCAAACCTTTTGTTCTTGCAAGCAGCATAAAATCACTTGTCAATACCTCAGAAAGCTCGGCGCGCACATATCTGGCCAGACTGGCAATACTTCCAAATGCCAGTGCCAGCACAGCCGGCATGACTGAGCGGAACATAGACAGTGAAAAATAGTTCGTTCCACTGTTCATCTGCAGTGGGAACAACTTAAGCTTATAGCAAAGCAAATACTGGATTAACAGTGCATATACATAAGACGGAACGGAAATAAATACCATGACAAGTGTAGAGATAAGATAATCCTGCCACTTGTTTTTCTTTAATGCAGCAAAAATACCAAGCAGCAGTCCGCTCGGAATTGCAAAAATCATGGAATAGATGTTTACCATCATGGTTGCTGGAAGTTTGGAAGTGAATACCTTCCATACATCCTGGCTGCGGTACAGCGCCTCACTGATTCCCCAGTCTCCACCTAATACGCTTCGTTTTAAGAAAATCAGATACTGTATCAGAATCGGCTTGTTATAGCCTAACGCTTCTCTTCGCTGCTGAATCAGATTCATGTCCTTGCCAAACTGCTTGGCATCCACAAGCGGCAGCAGCTTTACAAGTACAAAGCATACTGTCAGAATTGTGAAGAAGACAAAAAACATCAGCGCGATACGCTTTAGTACGTACTTAACCATCGTTGTCCTCCGTTTGTTTTCATGTTTAATTTTACGGTTTTACGCTTTTAAAATTTTTTTCAAAAAACTGACAGGAAGGGGGCGGCAAGCCGCCCCCTTTCCTGTCGAAGTGTTGCTCTTTTTCGCAACATAATTACTTCTTATTATTCGATTTCTCGATTTTAATGCTTCATTAGTTGTAATTGAGTTTTCCACCCTGCTCAGATACAAATGCATCCCACTCAGCATCGCTGTAGTCGTATGTCATGTACTGAACACCACCGCGGCCGATGCTGTAGTAATACTCATCTGTAGCAAACTGAATCTTCATACTCTTTAATGCAGCTGTACAGTCATCGAACATTGGAATCAGGTCATAATTTCCAAGAACTGCATTCTCCAGTCCAACTAATACCTCAAAACGATCTTCGCTGTTGTCATCTGCAGAACCAGCAGTGAACTCTTTTGTGGTACCATCCTCAGCCTTAATGGTAATAACCTCACCAAGCATAGCCTGAGTCCAATCCCATGCAGTTGCAGTGTAGGTAACGCCATCTGTCAATGTGATATCTATATCAGCAGACTTTGTATCCCATGACGTGTCGTACTGATACTCGCTTGATGTATAAGCTTCCATCAAACTGTACGGATCAAGTGCAGCACCTGTCCAGCCTACACCAAACAGCAGATCTACCTGCTGGCTTCTAAGTGCCTCGCCAAAACCATTTCCAAGTGTATCATCTACGCTAAAGGTTAACTTGCCCTCAAGAGAAGTGCCCTTTACTGCCTCTGTGTAGCAGTTTACAATGAACTCGTTACCCTTGTTGTAGAAGGTGCTCTCGCTGTTTGGAAGACCAACCTTGATCTCAACCACATCGTCTTCATCCATCAGACCAGCTGCGATTGCCTCATCATATGCCTCATTAAATTTCTCCTGAGCCATCTCTAAGTTGTAGCCTGTGATGCTGTCTACTGCCTCATCAACAGTTTCGTACATCAATCCCTCACCGATATCATCAGCAAGACCCCAGAAGTTTGCTAAAACATTCTTTGCTTCCTCAGTATCACGGTAAGCAATACCCTCTTCCGGATCAGAGATGATGCTGTTTGAGTAAAGACCAAATGCTGCAGAGCTTAATGGGTTAACTGCTGCATTGAATGCATCACGGTCAAGTGCATAGCAAAGTGCCTCACGGAAGGACTTTAAGCTAAGGATTGTCTTGTTGATGTTATCGCCAGCAGCCTTCTGTGCTGCCTCAAGTCCCTCTACACCTGGATTCATTGCCATGAAGAAGGTACTCTCACCAACGGTATAATATGCGTAATCGCTAGAACCGTAGGTCTCGATATCATCCTTTGTCAAGCCATAGCTGTCAAGCTCACCGCTTAAGAACATCTCAAGTCTTGTTGATGGCTCTTTTACGCAGCTAACAACGATGCTTGTAGTCTGATACTGACCGTCTACATTGCCAAAGTAGTACTCGTTCTTATCAAGAACGTACTCCTTATCAGCCTGATAAGATGTCAGCTTGTAAGGTCCAAAGGAAGCAGTTGTCTCTGCAGAGGTACCATAAGTATTGTTGTAAACACCGTCGCTCTCAGACTCGCAGCTCTTATACAAATCTTCCTTTACTAACCAGGAATCTGTCAGTGAATACTTTAAGTAGAAGCCCTTTAATGGCTTTTCAAGGACTAAAACAAGTTCAGTATCGGACGGAGCAAAGATACCAACTTCATCGATTGACATCTCTGGATACTCTGTACCCTTATATACCATCTCTTCCCACTCTTTGTAAGCATAGTCGCCGGCTTCTGCTGCGTAATCCTCTACAGTCGCATATCCGTGAAGATTTGCAACGATGTGCTCAAGTGCCTCAACAACCTCATCAGTTACCGGAACATAGCCGTCATCATTTGCATTTGCTGCTAAAACAGTCTCATACAGATCAACGTCGTCTTTCATAAATGCAGACTTATAATCGTCTAATGCATAGTAATCAGACAGTCCGTCAGAACCCCAAGTTGCACAGTTATTTAAGCTAACTGCTAAGTCATGTCCGTCTACAACATAAACGCCGTTCTCATTCTTCTCGAATGTAGATGGATCTACGTACTCATCCTCACCCATCTCAGAAGAGATAAAAGTCTCAGCATATGCATGCTGTCCTGCATAAAGGAAATTCTTTGCATTCTTTAATACAAGATTTCCAGAGTAAAGCATATCTGCGCGATGATGCTGTGCCTTCGGGTTTAACAGAAGTTCTGCTGACTTTACAAAATCAGAAGCAACGATCGGTGTACCATCATCCCACTTTAAATCATCACGAATGGTAATCTTCCATGCCAATGACTCATCACCGTCTAAACCATACTGATCCTTATACTCAGCAGTTACATCCTCTGGATCACCTGTTGCAACAAGCGGAACCATCTGATAACCATCCTTGGTATCGTTGTAATCGAAACTGTAGAAACCTGCCTCCAGATACTGCATAAGCTCAGAGTCTGTCTGTGTCTGATTGTCATGAAGACTCCAGTTTGTTGGGAAATCAGCTAATGCATAGCGATAGGTATAGCTCTCAGACTCAGTTGTGGTTGCGTCTGATGCAAAAACTGCGGTGCTGCCAAGTGTAGTTGCAGCCATAGAAGCAGCCAGCATCAAAGATAATGCTACCTTTCTCATATTTCATTCCTCCTTTTTCTACTCATGTTCCGTTAGATTTTATTTTTCAGAACCTGATAAATCAGTATCATATCTATTATATATGACTGGAAAAAACCTGTCAAAGTTAGGGCTAATTTTCTTTTGCTTTCTTAGCCAATTTCCCAGGATGACAGGGACGGTGGCTTACTTGCAGTTCTTATCAAGGAAATCTAACACTGTCTTTACAAACAGTGGATCCATATCATTTGCCTGCTTTTTATCAAGGCGGGAAAACCATTTTGAAAGCACCTTTTCTGGAACACGGTTATAATACAAATCGTGAAGCATCTTTAATTCTTCCTTCTTGGCTAGATAATAAGCTGTTCCGCCCTTTGTAAAGAAAATTCCCATGTGATTGCTCTTTCCCGGACGTGTCTCAGTATAGTACTCGACATTTGGATTTGTAATGTGGCTTCGCTGCGCGATAATAGAAGATCCCTCATAGCTAATCACTTCATCTTCTTTGCCATGCATAACTAGAACTGGCACGTCACAGCTATTGATTCCATCAATTGCAGACAAATTATAATTCTTACCAAAAACAATACGCTGATAAAGTGCAGCAAACGGAAGCAATAAATCTACCAACAATGTTGGAATGATGCGTCCTGCCGCCTCTTTCGTAATTGCCATTGGACTAGAAAAACCTGAAATTGTAATAACACCTGCAATATTATGCTTAAAATTCAGCACTGCCGCAGCTGTATAACCGCCCCAGCTATGACCATATAAAAATACTGGAAGATTCTTTAGTGATGCAGACGCCTCAATATAACCCAAAACTGCATTCAAATCCTTCACAGCCTGATAGAAGCCCACAGATGAAGCTCCCTCACTTTCATACACGCCCGTATAATCAAATGTAAAAACCTGATAACCATCATCCAGCATATATTTAACCATGCTTAAGTTATCTTCTCCGCCGCTTGCAATTCCATGGCACACAACAACGAGACCTTTGGCAGATGCTTCTCCATATAAATATCCTGTCAGATGAGTGGAACCAGAGACGATTGTAATTTTTTTTCTTACCATTCCGCTCATGTCCTTATAGCGCAGACTGATTGCGTCATCCTCCTTCTCCTGTCTGGCGAATACCTTGTGGAAAATACCTCTCACGGTCAAAATACTGGCTGCGCTTACCGCTGCCACTCCTGCAATGACTGCTTTTCCTTTTTTTGATTTTGCCATAGAATCCCATCCTTTCTCTGATATCTTTGTTCTACAATCATACCCTTATTTACGAAAAAAAGCAAGGCATGTGCCCTGCTTTTTGTGAGCTCTTAAAAGAGTGGGATCACAATCCCGGCGATCACAAGGATCATTCCAGAAATCAAAAAGGCTGCCATCTGACATGCTGCCTTTTCAGATTCATCCAGCTCCTCATACGGCACAATTTCCTCATCAAGGTAGTCTGCAATATCGCCGCCCATGCTTTGCTTTGTTTTTTTCTTTTTATTTTTCACACCAAATTTCTTTTTCGCTGTATCAATAGGTGTTAATCCATCCAGATGCAGATAGGAAAACCATGCACCAGCCATTAAAATAATTCCAACTGCACCCAGTCCAAAGCCAAGCCTTGACACTCCTATCCGCTCTACATTCACGTATTTATCCCATAGCAAGACGATCACCAGACCAATTAATGTTCTGGTGATCGTTTTTGTTACAATGGGGCGAATCATATAGCGGTGATACTGTTTTTTCAACCATCTCATGCTCTTCTCTCGCCTCTTCTTTATGCTCTCTCTGCTGCATTGATTGCTTCAATCTCAGCACGATATTTCTCAAGCTCTGGCTCATTACCATATACAAAATGACCCTCAGTAATCTCTACCCACTGTGGCTTTGAGATCGTATAATCATGAAGCGTTGGATCGTAAATCAAAAGCTTTTTCTTCTTCTCGATTTCTGGATCCGGAATCGGAACTGCTGAAAGCAGTGCCTTTGTATAAGGATGCAGCGGATGATGGAATAATTCCTCTGCCTCTGCCAGCTCCACAATACGACCTTTATAGATAACAGCAATACGGTCTGAAATAAAACGTACTACAGAAAGGTCATGTGCAATAAACAGATATGTCAGTCCTCTTGATGCCTTTAACTGGTTTAACAAATTCAATACCTGTGCACGAATAGAAACATCAAGCGCTGAAATCGGCTCATCAGCTACAACAAACTCTGGCTCCATAATCAAGGCTCTTGCAATACCGATACGCTGTCTTTGTCCACCAGAGAACTCGTGTGGGAAACGAGATGCAAACTCCGGAAGAAGACCAACCTCTCGAAGTGCCTTCTGTACCTTCGCCTCGCGATCTGCCTCATCCTTATACATATGGAAGTTTAACAGACCCTCAGAAACAATGTAATCAACCTTTGCACGCTCATTTAAGGATGCCATAGGATCCTGGAAAATCATCTGGCAGCTCTTAATAACCTCGCGGTCAAGCTCCTTTGAAATCTTTCCATTGATCTTCTTGCCCTTAAAGTAGATCTCTCCGGCCGAAGTAGGATTGATACGGGTAATAGCGCGGCCGATGGTAGTCTTTCCGGAACCGGACTCACCTACCAGGGAGAATGTCTCTCCCTTATAAATATCAAAATTCACATGGTCAACTGCTACAAACTTTTTTCGTCCTTTTCCGAAACTAATCTGCAGGTCTTTGACCTCAATCAGCTTTTCTCTCTCAGCCATACTCATACCTCTTTTACTTATGCGCTCTCATTTTCTGTCTGAGCTGCTGCACAGACTTCGGCGGTTCTATCTTCGGTGCACGCGGGTCCAGATACCAAGTCTTTGCCTTGTGCGTCTCTGAAACTTCAAAATATGGAGGCTCTTCCTCAAAATCAATAGCCAGTGCCTGTCTGTTTCGAGGTGCAAATGCATCACCCTTAATCTTGTTAAACAGATTCGGCGGTGTACCATCAATCGTTGGCAGTGCTTCGCCCTTCACGCCAAGCTGCGGAAGTGCAGAAAGAAGTGCCCAAGTATAAGGATGTCTTGCATCGTAGAAAATCTCATCTACCTTGCCTACCTCCACGATCTGTCCTGCATACATAACTGCAACACGGTCAGCCACATTTGCCACAACACCAAGATCGTGTGTGATATAAATAACAGACATATGATACTCTGCCTGTAGATTTCTGATCAGCTCCAAAATCTGAGCCTGAATCGTTACGTCCAGTGCGGTGGTAGGCTCATCGCAGATTAAAATCTGCGGCCGGCATGCAACCGCAATAGCAATAACAACACGCTGTCTCATACCGCCTGAAAACTCATGCGGATACTGGTTATAGCGCATTTCAGGATATGGAATACCTACCTTCTCAAGAATCTGAAGAGTTGCCTTCTTTGCAACAGCTCCCTTAAGACCCTGATGAAGCTCGATACACTCCTGGATCTGCTTTCCAACCTTTTTCAATGGATTTAAGGAAGTCATAGGATCCTGCATAACCATCGCGATTTTCTTACCACGAATAGTCATCCACTCCTTTTCCTTCTTAAACTTTGCCAGATCCTTGCCATCGTACATAATGCTTCCGCCGGTAATACTGCCGTTTCCATCAAGCATACCGACAAATGTCTTTGTAAATACACTTTTTCCTGAACCGGACTCTCCTACGATTGCAAGTGTCTCTCCATCATACAGATCAAGAGAACACTTACGGATCGCATTTAATTTGTTTCCGCGAAGGCTAAACGTAATTTCAACGTCTTTGGCGGATAATATTGGTTTCTTTTCCATTGTTCTCCCCCCTTAAACGTGATTTCTCGGATCAGCCGCATCGGAAAATGCGTTACCAACCAGATAGAATGTGATCGTAACAACAGATACAATAACTGCCGGGAATACCAGCAAATATGGATAATTCAGGAAATAGCTTCTTGCATTACGAAGAAGGATTCCAAGTGTAGGTGTGTTAATATCAAGACCAAGACCAAGATAGGAAAGCGTAGTCTCCATACTGATTGTTCTCGGAATTGACAGTGCCACTCTTAAGATAATAACACTAATCAGGTACGGTAAAATATTCTTAAGCAAGATACGGTAAGTCGGAGTACCTAAACATCTTGATGCTAAGTTATACTCGCGGTCACGATACATCATAACAAGGTTACGGATGTTTCTTGCCATTCCAAGCCAGCCAAATGCAATCAAAGAAACTGCCATGATGGTAAAGCTCTTACCGACCATTAATGCAATCAGTGTCATGTAAATGATCTGCGGAATATTATCAATTACATTATACAGCTCTGTAAAGAAGCGGTCTAACTGACGAACATATCCCCAAAGAAGACCAATAGTAACACCAAGCACACACTCACCGATTGCAACGATACAGGCAAGCTTAATGGATGTCTGTGTCGCATACCATACCTGGCTCCAGTAGTCACGTCCTAGGTTATCAGTACCAAACCAGAACTCTGAGTTTGGAAGAATAAAGCCCTTTGAACTATCTGTGACAAGATTACGATAATCGTATTTTCCGATTACAAGTGCAACGAAGGAAAATACAACAAGTGCAACAAACACGATTAAAAGCGCAACTGCACTCTTTTTCTTTAAGAAATTGTGAAATACAGATTTCCAATAAGAATAATTGGAATATCCGATCATCTCGGCCTTTTCAGGGGAGTACTCGACAACCTTAAAGCGTGCGTCATCATTTGAATTGACTGCCATTATCTTGTACCTCCCTTTCCGGTCAATGTAATACGTGGGTCAATGATCATCATCAAAACATCACCCAAAAATACGCCGATGATACCAAGTGCAGCGTATAAAATAACAAGCGTCTGAACAACATTTGTGTCATAACGGTTGATTGCGTCAGTAAGAAGAGAACCCATACCTGGAACAGAGAAGAAACGCTCTACCAGAAGAGAACCGCCGACTGTCAGCAAAATAGAATAAGGAATATACTGTGCAAGCGGAACGAATGCATTTCTAAGCACATGAGTAACCATGATGCGCTTCGAGGAAAGGCCCTTAACACGAGCCAGCTTAATATAATCCTTATTTAACTCATCTACCATGTAACGTCTTGTCCACAGTGCATAGCCTGCAATTGATGAAAGAGAAAGACATGCAACCGGCAGGATCATAGACGGTCCTGGATTTCTCGTTGAATACATGGAAGGAAGCTTTAACACATGGGAACCAAATACAAGAACAAGTGAATACGCAACAAGCGGCGGAACTGCATTTACCAATATCGTGTAAATTGTTCCAATGCCGTCGATGATACCGTCCTTAAAACGTGCCTGAAGCACACCAATTACAACACCAATTACCAGAGAGATTGCAAAGGAGATCAGTCCTAACTGCATCGACATTGCAAACTTTCCGCCAATTACCTTTACAACAGAGACACCGCTTTGAATTCGTCGAGACGTACCAAAGTCAAGTCTCAACAACTGCCCATAATAGCGTGTCAGCTGTGTAAAGGTACTATCTAATAAACCTGCTGCTTTAAGCTGATCGTGCTTTTGCTGATCGGTCAGCTTCATTAGCTGGTCCTCGGTAAAATAATAATCCGTAGGCAGCATTCTAAGCAGCAGGAATACGATAGTCACCACAATGAGGATTGTTACAAGAGACTGTAACAATCTCTTTACGGTGTATTTTGCCATATATTATTCAGCAGAACCTGCGTTCCAGGTTTCCTGGAATCCAGCGTAGTCTTCTGCAGTATAGGCGTCTGTAGAAGTCTCCCAATTCTTATACTTCAAATTCTGAATACCAAACATAGCGTTCTGCTTGGTGTAATCATTTACGTGAGTCAGCTCCCAACCGATATCAAAGTATGCCGGAATGGTCAGTGCATGGTCAAGCATGAATGCCTCTGCCTCTGCATAAGCCTCATATCTTGCATCCAGGTCATCTGTGATGGCATCAGCCTTGTTTACTAACTCGGTAAACTGGCTGTACAGATCTTTCAGCTCCTCGCTCTCATTATCTACTGCATGACCATAAGCTACCATGTAATATGCGTTATCTCCGTCATTTGTTTCCTGTCCTAAGTAGTTCTGCGGATCACCGTAGTCAGCGCCCCATCCGTTAATAACGAAGGACTGACGTCTCGGATCACGAACTTCCTTAGAAAGGCTGGATACATAAGAATCAATATCAAGAACGATGAAGTCATCACCAAAGGAATCGGAGAATGCCTGCTTTAATACATTTGCACTGTCAAGAGCAGTCTGATTTCCACCAGCTACGAAATATCTTGCATGTACTGGGAAGGTAACGCCTGCTGCTGCTAACTCCTCCATTGCCTGTGCCTTGTACTCTTCAAACTTCTCAGAATCAAGACGAGTCATTGTCTCACCATCATATGCCGGAAGACCTAACTTTTCCTGAACCAGACTGGTGTACTCGGTACCATCAGACAGGTAAACAAGACCCTGCATTGTGTAGGAGTTGTTGTAGCACTTGTAAGGATTGATTGCGTTGGTTCTCTTGTACCAGCTGCCCAGATCCAGACCATAGTACCAGCACTTACGGAATGCTTCGTTTGCAATAGCAGTATTCCAGTTGGTATCCTCGGACTGATCATCGTTATGCTTATCATAGTTAAAGTGGAACTGATAAGAGAACTTAGTAGGACGCTTCTCAACTAACTGATCATGAAGTGGATCTGACTCATTGTTGTAGATAGTAGTCAGGTTAGACTCTGACAGATCTACACGATCAAGCTCACCAGTAGTATACAGCTGATAAGCAGTATCAACAGACTCTACCATCTTAACAGTAACAGAATCAAACAGCTTTGCATCGGTATCCCAGTACAGTGGGTTCTTTGTCAAGGTCTTTGTATTCTGCTGGATGTACTCAGTACAGGTATAAGCACCATTGTACCAGATATTCTCTGGTGTTGCAGCCTTAAAACCGTCAATGCCGATCTCATCGATCATTGCCTGAGAAATTGGATACAGACAGTTATAGGTAGCTACAGTATCAAAATATGGCTTCTCACTTACACAGGTATACTGTAATGTATAATCATCAATTGCCTTGATGCCAACAGTATCAGCAAACTCTGGGCTTTCAGCTGTCAATGCAAGACCTGCATCTGCATCAAGCTCGCTTGTCATGTTGTAGTAATCCTCTGCACCTTCGATCATCTCCATCGGCATAGCAGTGTTAGTTGCATCATTCTTGTGGAAGTTTAATACCCACTCAAGTCCGGTTAAGAAATCCTGTGCAGTAACCTCACCCTTCTCATTTCCGTTCTGATCAACCCACTTAACACCCTGTCTTAAATGGAATGTCCAAGTAATACCGTTGTCCTCTGTCTCCCAGCTCTCTGCGACTGCCGGTACCAGCTTGCCATACTCATCTGATTCAAGCAAACCATCATACAAATTGGTCAGTACCTGAAGATCAGTTGCCTGCTGAGAATACAAAATGTTCCAAGTCTCAATTTCTCTTGCCTGAAGCTCGTAATCATACAGATCCTTAATCTCGTCTGCCATTACCGGTACTGCGGATACTGCTGCCATTGCGAATGCTGTAAGAACAGCTGCTGCCTTTCTTGTCTTTCTCATGTGTCATCCTCCTTTTTGATGATATGACTTAGTCTCTTCTTAATTGTCATTTCCCCGTAGATGTCATAATACCTATACGAAGAGCGCCTGCCCTGCAGAAATCAAATCATAAGACGATTTTCATCCATTGTCACTTTAAAGCAATGTAGCATTTTTTGTCAAATATGCCCTCCCTACGAATGACATTAAAAAATGCTGTCTATTGCTTACTTGTGTCAGCAAAGAATGATTTGAAAAAAAGATGGTACACTTTTCCATGATCCTAATTGTGCCCATCTACTCTCGTCTAGTCATGTTCTGCTTGAAGCATACCGTTACTATAAACCAAATAAATGCATCTGTCAATCATTTATCTTGATTTTTTATAAGAAAAACTTACCTTTTTTCACAAAAAATGCCTTTTTTGTTTATTTTATGAGGTTAACCCCATAAAAAAAAGCCTTTTTTCTTAAAAAACTTTCGTTTCTTCTGTTTACAATCCATAAGTTATCTGCTATGATGAATCAATGTTAATAAATATTCTGTTACTGTTATTACACAGCAAAGTGAGGGGTTTGTTATGGATCATATTGACCGCTGCATAGTTGATATTCTGCAGCATAATGCACGTTTACCGGTTAAAGAGATTGCCAGCCGTGTCTCTTTGTCATCGCCGGCCGTATGCGCCCGCATCGAGCGTCTTGAAAAATCTGGTGTCTTAGCTAGCTACCAGGCTATGATAAATGTAACCGCTATCGGCTATCTGGTAAAGGCATTCATAAATCTGGAGGTAGAACCAGAACAAAAACCAGCCTTCTATCCTTACATCGAGTCTTGCACAAATGTAGTTGAATGTAGCTGCGTCACTGGCGATTACTCTATGCTGATTGAAGCCTATTTCCATACCACGCAGGAGCTTGACCAGTTTGTCAATTATCTTCAGAAATTTGGACGCACCCGCACCCAGATTGTATTTTCTACATGTGTGGAGCATCGCGGCATTCCGTTGTCCGAAGACAGCACGCTACAGCCGCCAAACAGCTTAAAAAAGTCTGAAAAAAACGATTCTGATAAATAAAAAATAAGCGAGCCGGATTAATCTTATTATCCAGCTCGCTTATATTTTAACAATTATTTAGAAGCATTTTCATTCCATGTCTCTAAAAAAGCATCATAATCTTCTGTGGTATACGCATCTGTAGAAGTTTCCCAATTCTTATACTTGTTATTCTGAATACCAAACATTGCATTAATCTTAGAATAATCATTAATGCGAGTCAGCTCCCATGAAATATCAAAATATGCCGGAACAATCAAAGCATGATCAAGCATAAATGCTTCTGCCTCTGCATATGCCTCATATCTTGCATCCAGATCATCTGTGATAGCATCTGCTTTATTTACAAGCTCAGTAAACTGGCTGTAAAGATCTTTAAGTTCATCGCTCTGACTGTCTACTGCATGACCAAGCTGTACCATATAGTAAGCGTTGTCACTGTCATCTGTCTCCTGACCTAAATAGTTCTGCGGATCACCATAGTCAGCACCCCATCCAGCGATAGCAAAGGATTGACGCTTAAGGCTATAAACCTCCTTAGAAAGACTGGATACGTAAGAATCAATATCAAGAACGATAAAATCATCGCCAAAGGAATCAGAAAATGCCTGCTTTAACACATTTGCACTGTCAAGAGCAGTCTGGTTTCCACTAGCTACGAAATATCTTGCATGTATTGGGAAGGTAACACCCTCTTTTGTCAGCTCTTCAATTGCCTGAGCCTTGTACTCCTCAAACTTAGCTGAATCAAGACGTGTCATCGTCTCTCCATCATATGACGGCAGACCTAACTTTTCCTGAACCAGCTCGGTATACTCTGTACCATCAGAAGTATAAATCAGACCCTGCATTGTATAGGAGTTGTTGTAGCACTTATATGGATTGATAGCGTTTGTTCTCTTATACCAGCTGCCCAGATCAAGACCATAGTACCAGCACTTACGGAATGCTTCATTTGCAATTGCAGTATTCCAGTTTGTATCCTCTGTCTGATCATCATTAAGCTTATCATAATTAAAATGGAACTGATATGACTTCTTGTTCGGACGCTTCTCTACCAGTTGATTATGATAAGGATCAGACTCATTATTATAGATTGTCATCAAATTTGACTCAGACAGATCCACGCGATCAAGCTCACCAGTGGTATACAGCTGATATGCAGTATCTGCAGACTCTACCATCTTAATTGTAACAGAATCAAACAGCTTTGCATCAGTATCCCAGTACAGCGGATTCTTTGTCAATGTCTTTGTATTCTGCTGGATGTACTCTGTACAGGTATAAGCACCATTGTACCAGATATTCTCAGGTGTTGCAGCCTTAAAGCCATCTACACCAATCTCATCAAGCATACCCTGTGAAATCGGATACAGACAGTTATAGGCAGCTACAGTATCAAAGTATGGCTTCTCGCTTAAACAGGTATACTGTAAGGTATAATCATCGACTGCCTTAATACCAACAGTATCGGCAAACTCTGGACTCTCAGCAGTCAGTGCAAGTGCTGCATCTGCATCCATCTCATTTGTCATGTTGTAGTAGTCCTCTGCACCAACGATCATCTCCATCGGCATAGAAGTATTTGCTGCATCATTCTTATGGAAGTTTAATACCCACTCCAGTGAAGTTAAGAAATCCTGTGCGGTAACTTCACCCTTCTCATTTCCGTTCTGATCAACCCACTTTACACCTTTTCTTAAATGGAACGTCCAGGTAAGACCATTATCCTCAGTCTCCCAACTCTCTGCGATTGCCGGTGTCAGCTTGCCATACTCATCTGCCTCTACAAGACCATCATACAGATTAGTAAGTACATTCGTATCGCTCATCAGCTGAGACTGTAAAATGTTCCAAGTTTCAATCTCTCTTGACTGAAGCTCATAATCATACAGATCCTTAATCTCGTCTGCCATTACCGGCGCTGCTGATACGGCAGCCATTGCAACTGCTGTAAGGACAGCTGCTGCTTTTCTCGTCTTTTTCATACTTTTTTCTCCTTTTGATGATATGACTTAGTCGCTCTTCTTAGTGTCATTCCCTATTAATGTCAAAATACCTTTATGAAGAGTGCTCATGCTGCAGGTATAAAAACAATCTATGTCTCTATCACTTTAAATCAACATAGTGTTTTCTTTAAAAAAATTTTCCCACCGCAAAACCATATGAAGTGAGGTACCTGTTTGATGCATACTGTTACTATAAACCTATTATACTCATTCGTCAATCTCAAAATTTAATATATTTTGTAACTATTCAGAGCCATGCAAAATTGCTTTCTGTGAATGCTTGCATTCAGACAGAATAGCAATTTTATATGGCGAGATAACCACATGAGCAAAATAGAAGCATCGAAGATGCGATTTTGCGAATGGGGTTCTGAATAGTTACTATATTTTAATCACAGTGTGTCATGATCTTTATAATCTCTTCGTCTGTGCCATTCATTCCTTCTGCACCAATTCGGCAGATATTACGAATAGTATTCTCAACACCCTTACTTACAATTCCATCCTCACCATAGAACTGCTGGCCATGGCGATACATTTCATATCCTAAAATTCCAGCATCCACAGAAGATGCAATCTTTGCTGCACATGATGGCTTTGCTCCATCGCAGATAATACCAGATGTAATTGCAATAGAATTTACAAGTGTATGAGCCACCTCATCGATGCCGCCGCCAAGTAAAAATGCAATTGCACAGCCTGCTGCACATCCGGCACTTACTGCTCCGCAAAATGCAGACAATGGTCCAATTCCTGTCTTAATGTGAATTGCAATAAGATTTGATACCAAAAGTGCACGAAGCAGTTCTTCGTCACTCTTATGATATTCCTTTGCATAAATAATAACAGGAACTGATACAGTAATTCCCTGGTTTCCACTTCCCGAATTGATTACAACAGGAAGCTCACAGCCACTCATACGTGCATCGGAGCCTGCTGCTGCATATGCTCTTGCTTTTGTACGCACATCTTCACCATATGTATCAAGCAAAACACTTCCCACATTTGCACCCCAGTCCTCTTTTACACCAACCTGTGCAATATTATAGTTATACTCAACCTGTCTGTTTAACAAATCACTTACTGTGCTTAAATCTGCAGTCTTCGCATACTCTACAATTCCCTCAATGCTAAGGCGGCTTCTGTCAGCGCGCTGCTCTGCTGCCGCAGCCTGGCTCTCTGCCAGTTTCTGTGCACACTCGCAGTCGTCCTGCTCGTTTAACATAACCTCGCCATTACGCGCGATATACACAATATCAGTATGATGCTTTGATACACGCACAACTGCACTATTTTCCTTGGCTTTTACTGTTACACGAATATCAAGCTTATCACCATCCTCCATTGCCTTTACACTAAATGGAACATTATTTAAATACTCAGCGATTTCCTTTTGTTCTTCTGGTGTTACCTTTGCGATAACCTCAAGACATGCTTTTGAATCTCCTGCCACGATTCCAGCTGCCGCTGCCGCTGGGATTCCCTTCATGCCGCCTGTATTCGGTACGATAACACTCTTTACATTCTTGATAATATTGCCGCTCGCCTCAATGATAACCTCTGTCGGCATCTGACCTAATACTTCTCTTGCCTTTGCGGCACAGTATGCCAGCGCAATCGGCTCTGTACAGCCAAACGCTGGTGTCAGTTCTTCGCGCAAAATCTGCGCATATGTCTTATGATCTTCTCTTGTAAGCATTACAATTTTCTCCATTTTTCTATATGATCCGTGCCTCGCACTATTATTCATGATATCAATTATCGTGTTTTTTGTAAAGGTTTTGCCAAATTTTCTCTCATTGATTTTTCGTTTTTTGTAATTTTACATCGCATTTTGCGAAAAACTATGTTATCATAGAATATATATCTTACAGACAGGACTGACAGCTATGGAACAACACACTAAAAAGCACACAAGGCGCTATTTTTGTCATTTAAAAAATGCCTTAGGCGACTTAAAGATTGCTATGCGCGGTGCCTTTTTAAATATAAAAAGTATGCTCGCGCTTCAAATTATTTACTCTATATTTTACACCCTGATTGAATACTCACTCTTTCAGCTTCTTTTAAGTATTGCATTAAAAATCGACGGCTACAGTTTTTTAAATTCCGCCAATATCGGACGCTTTCTGATCACACCTCCGGCAATCGCAATGCTTCTGATTTTATTTTTGACTGCATGTGTGCTGACTTATCTTAATGCATGCATTCTTCTTGGCGGCTTTCAGGCTTCTTTGGCAAGACAGAAGCTTCGCATGAAGGATATTTTTCTACATGGCTGCGCAAAAGGCTTTCAAAGATTTCACTTTAAACAGCTGTATGTCGCCCTGCCTTTATTTGCCTACCAGATTTTAATCAACCTATTCTTTTTCTATGAAATCTGTTTTCGCATAAATCCTTACAGCACCTTTTTGCCAATGCTTTTTTCAAAACTTATTTACTGCATTCCGATCATCACTTTTCTTATATTTATTGGAATTTTTGCAGTTCGTGAGTTTTTCTGTGCCTGCTACTGGTATCTTGGCGATTTCGGCCTGAGAAATGCAAAAAAAGCAAGTGTTCCTCTCGTCAGAAAGAATCTTCGTGCTGTACTAAGCGACATAATTCTTTTAAATCTGCTCGTCGTTGTCCTTTGGTTTATTCTTCGTTTGCTGTGTCAGATTATAATTGTTGTCGTCGTCAATTTTTTTGCGCCAGCTGACTTAAAGGTTGCAATGGTTCTTAGCTTTAACAATACGCTTTCCATCGCACTCATATGGTTTGTCACCTGCATAGGTGTTTTCTTAAATGCAGCAATGATGACACATCTGTTTTTCCGTTTTTCCGGCAATGATGTTATTTTGGAATTTCATCTTAGCTATGCGCCAGACACACCGCTTCGCCGTATCTTTCGTGCCTGTGGTCTTGCTGCTGCCGGTGTTGGCGTTTTTTGCTTTTTATACTATGGTATCTATAACGGTGCCCTTCTTGCTGAACGTCCACTAAGCCCAGTTCAAATTTACTGTCACAGAGGACTTTCTTCAGAAGCACCTGAAAACTCACTTGAAGCCATTGATCTTGCAATCTCCTCCCTCTCTGACGGTGTTGAGATTGACGTTCAGGAAACAAAAGATGGCGTGGTTATTGTTTGTCATGATGCTTCACTTAAACGTATCGCTGGAAAAAAAATCAACATTGCAGATGTTACCTATGAAGAATTAAAGCAATATGATATCAGTTATTATTTTTCAAAAGACCATGAATTTACCTATATACCTACACTAGAAGAAGTCATGTCTCTTGTAAAAGGACGAGCGCACCTTTTAATTGAATTAAAGAGAAATTCTGCCAGTGCAGATCTTGCAGCGAAAGTTGTAGGCCTAATTGAACAATATGAAATGGAATATCAGTGTTCCATTCAGTCCTCCGACTATGCTTATCTTCGTCAGGTAAATGAGTTAAATCCTGATCTTACGCTCGGCTACATTCTTACTACAGCCATCGGCAACTATTATAAAAATGACATGATTGACTTTTTCTGTGTACGTTCTATGTTTGTAAATAATACAACTGTTGCAAAGGCCCATGCACAAGGCAAGGCTGTCTATGCCTGGACCATCAACACAAGAGCAGAGGCAGAGCGCATGAAAAACGCCCAGGTGGATGTCATTATCACAGACTATCCAGCCAAGGCGCGTGAAGTAATTTACCGCGATGAGAAATCCTCATACAGTATTATAAAATTGCTAAGACTAATGCTCTAATACTCATAATTTCACTCTGCTGTCAATATGTGCTGCCTTTCGGTACAGCGCTTCATAATATGCTTCTTTTTCGGGTGCACTGCTCTCAAAGCAGATGTGCCCTTTTTCTTGATCTGTACAGAGATTTTTCGCAGCTAGCAGACATTTTGCCTGTCTGGCAGTTCCCTCTCCTCCATCATAAATGCGAACCGATTCACCAACAACCTTTCCAATCGCAGACTTTACAAGCGGAAAATGTGTACAGCCAAGAACTACTGCCTTAATACCTTCCTGTAAACAAGGTGTTAATACATCCTTTAAATATCCCTCAAGCTCAGGGCCTTCTAAAATTCCTTTCTCCACATATTCCACCAAATCCGGACACGGAACTGGAATAATTACCGCCTGATCCTCATAGCGCTTCACAAGCTGTTTAAATTTTTCTTCATGAAGTGTCAGCGGAGTTGCCATAACAGCCACTTTTTCTCCTCGGTGATTTTGGGCTGCCGGCTTTACCGCAGGCTCTATGCCTACAAGCGGCAAATCCGGATACATGCCGCGCATTATTTTGCATGCCGCACTTGTCGCCGTATTGCAGGCAATAATAATTTCCTTTACACCACGCTCTAACAAATGCTCAGCACAGGCATATGTAAGCTGTCGCACTTCTTCAAGCGGTTTTACGCCGTAAGGTGCATTGAGCGAGTCCCCATAATAAATAAAATCTTCCTCTGGCATCAGTCGTACTAGCTCCTTTAATACACTAAGTCCGCCTGCACCAGAATCAAATACGCCGATTGGCTGTCTTTTCTTTTCCATATCTACACACTTCAATCCTTTTCCATGTCAGCATTTCATTTTTTGCAGCTATTTAAAGCTATGCGAATTTGCATGCTGTGAATAGCTGCCATTTTTGTATTTATGCTTACAGTATACCGCGAAAATCCCATCATGTATAGAAGATTTTCACAATGTTAATTTTTTATAAAATTTCTGATTGACAAATCGCGCTTCGACTTCTATAATCATTTTCAAGCAAAGGCGCTGACACATTCGTATGGAAGTCAGCGCCTTTTCTCATATCCGCAGCACAAAGCCGTGCACGCCGAAGGATCCCGGTGTGCGCGGCTTTGTACTGTTAAAAAAGGAGGAAATGTCCTATGGAAGAAATTTTAAGTACGGTTCAAAGTGAAGTCTTTGGTGTATGGTTTTTAATTGGAGCTGCACTCGTATTCTGGATGCAGGCTGGTTTTGCAATGGTTGAGGCTGGTTTTACCAGAGCAAAAAATACAGGAAATATCCTGATGAAGAATCTGATGGATTTTTGTATTGGTACTGTTATGTTTATCCTGATTGGTTTTGGTCTGTTTCTCGGAGAAGATCTTGTTGGTCTTATCGGAAAGCCGGGCTTTGACATTTTTACAGATTATGCAAATTTTGACTGGTCCAATTTCGTATTTAACCTTGTGTTCTGTGCAACTACTGCTACCATCGTATCTGGTGCTATGGCTGAAAGAACAAGATTCCTTTCCTACTGTGTCTACTCAGCAGTAATCTCTGCTTTAATCTACCCGATTGAGGCACACTGGACATGGGGCGGCGGCTGGCTTGCACAGATCGGCTTCCATGATTTTGCCGGTTCAAACTGTATTCATATGGTTGGCGGTATCTGTGCACTCATTGGTGCAGCAATGTTAGGACCTCGTATTGGAAAGTTTGTAAAGGATTCAAACGGCAAAATCACAAAGGTAAATGCCTTCCCTGGTCACAATCTTCCACTTGGCTGTCTTGGTGTTTTCATTCTTTGGCTTGGCTGGTATGGATTTAATGGTGCCGCAGCAACTAGCGTTGAGGAGCTTGGATCCATTTTCGTTACTACAACAATTGCACCATCTATCGCAACTGTAGTCTGTATGATCTTTACATGGGTAAAGTATGGAAAGCCTGATGTTTCCATGTGTCTGAATGCTTCTTTAGCTGGCCTTGTTGCTGTAACTGCCGGCTGTGACGTTGTAGATGCATTTGGTTCTATCGTGATAGGTGCTGTTTCTGGTTTGCTTGTTGTATTTGGTGTATGGTTCTGTGATAATAAGATTCACGTTGATGATCCAGTTGGTGCCGTAGCTGTTCATATGATGAATGGTATCTGGGGTACAATTGCAGTTGGACTTTTTGCCACAAAGAGTGCTCCGGCCTTTGCAAGAGGATATGGTGATGGCGTTACATATGGTGCAAACCAGATCGCTGGAGCTGGTCTTTTCTATGGCGGCGGCTTCTCACAGCTTGGCTTACAGCTTCTTGGTATGCTTTGTACCGCAGCTTTCACTGCTGTTACTATCACGATTACATTCCTTGTTATCAAAGCAATCTTTGGTCTTCGTGTTTCCGAGGAAGAAGAAATCATTGGTCTTGATGCAACTGAGCATGGTCTTCCATCTGCTTATGCCGGATTCTCAATCATGGATATCGACAATACTATGACCATGGAGCAAAATGCAAATACAAACCTTGGTGTTGAAGAATATGACCGCGCTTCTGCTGCACAGAAGGCTGCCGCTGTTAAGGTCGTTAATGCTCCAGATGTTTCACCAAGCGGTATCTATAAGGTTGTCATCATTGCAAAGCTTTCTCGTTATGATAAGCTTAGAAAGGCTATGAATGACATAGGTGTAACTGGAATGACCGTTACTCAGGTAATGGGCTGCGGCATTCAGAAGGGTGCCGGCGAAAAGTACCGTGGTGTTGAGCTTGATGCTACTCTTCTTCCAAAAGTTAAGGTTGAAGTAGTTGTCAGCAGCATCCCAGTTGATACAGTAATCGCAGCTGCAAAGAAGACACTCTACACCGGTCATATCGGTGACGGCAAGATCTTCGTATACAACGTAGACCGCGTTGTAAAGGTTCGTACCGGCGAAGAAAATTTTGCAGCATTACAGGATGTTGAGTAATTTATATCTTCCTTAAAAAAACAAAGTGCCCGCAGTCTTATTTTTCTGCAGGCACTTTGTTATTTGCAGCTTTTATGCACGCTTCCGCATTATTACATATCTTTTTAAAGATCTGCTTACACAATGCAATTTCATCGTCTGTAAGCCCATTAAACATATCTTTTGCAAACTGCTTTTGTACGCGTATGCCATCTTTTATTATATCATCTGCTGAATCCAAAATATAAATTTCAACACGTTTTTTATTGTCTTTATCTATCCTTCTTTCAATCAGCCCTTTTTCCTCAAGCACCTTAAGTGACATAGATACGTGAGATTTTGTTGACTTTCTGTATCTGACAATATCTGCTGCCGTGTTATGCTGTGGATTATTATATAGAAACATCAGTATATCATACTCCATCTGCCTAAGCTGATATTTTTCACATACGGATGACTTCAGAATCTCATAATAACGTGTAATTCCTCTATGCTCATCACAAAAATACATGTATGCCCTCCTTCTGTAGTTCTATTTTGAACGATTATAGTGTTTTTTTCTCTTCTTGTCAATAAAAACATAACCACTTTTTCGTTTGCTCATCCTGTTTTGTGTGGTATACTATTGGCAGCGAATTTGATCGCCAAAATAATTTTAGAAAGGTATTTATAATAATATGATCAAACTAATTCAAAATATTGACATTTACGCACCAGAGCATCTTGGAAAAAAGGATGTACTTATCATTCACGATAAAATTGTAAAAATTGCAGATGCAGGCAGTCTGTCAATTCCTTCATATTTTCCAGAGTCTGAGCAAATTGATGGAACAAATCTGATCCTCACACCTGGTTTTATTGACTGTCATGTTCATGTACTCGGAGGAGGCGGCGAGGGCGGTTTTGCCAATCGTACACCAGAAGCTACCATGGAAGGGCTCACCAAATTCGGTGTGACAACTGTTGTTGGCTGTCTTGGCACTGATGGAATAGGACGTGATATGTGTGCACTTGTCGCCAAAACAAAAGGGCTAAACGAGCAGGGAATATCTGCTTACTGTTACACTGGAAGTTATCAGGTTCCTGTTCGTACACTGACCGACAGCATCCCAAAGGATATTATGATGATTCAGGAAATAATTGGAACAGGAGAAATTGCCATTTCAGACCATCGCTCCTCCCAGCCAACCTTTGAAGAATTTACCCGTGTTGCAGCCGATACAAGACTCGGCGGAGTACTTTCTGGAAAAGCTGGAATCATTAACGTTCATCTCGGTGATGGCTCACGAGGCATGGAGTTAATCAACCGTGTAATTGATGAGACAGAAATTCCTGCATCACAGTTTCTTCCTACTCATGTAAACCGAAACGAGGCACTTTTTTGCCAAGCCATCGAATATGCATTAAAGGGCGGTTCCGTTGACTTTACAGGAAACGAAGATATCGACTACTGGGAGACTATCTGCGATGAGGTGCGCGTATGCAAAGGAATCAAGCGTATGCTAAATGCAGGTGTCAATCCAAACCGTATCACAATCTCCTCCGATGGACAGGGAAGCCTGCCAATCTACAATAAAAAAGGTGAATTTCAGGGAATGGGGGTCGGTCAGTCCAGCTGCCTGTTAAAGGAAGTAAAAGAATGCGTCTCCATGGAAAACATTCCACTAGAAATCGCACTCTCCACAATCACCTCCAACCCTGCCGACATTCTTCATTTAAATAAGAAAGGAAGAGTTCAGGAAGGATATGATGCTGATCTTTGTATCTTAGACAAGAACTTGCAGCTTATCAAAGTCATTGCAAGAGGAAAGTCAGTATATTAAATTCTTTTTTGATTTTTTCTTATTTTTTAGTTTCTTTATTTCATTTGATATGATACACTATCCCTTGCAAATCTTATTTATACATACCAAATGAAGGGAGACTCAACTATGAGCCACAAAAAAGGAGAAGGTTTAAAATCTTTTAACAAGGGCTTTACCGTACCAGACACTTACATCATTATCTTTTTTGTAGTTGTTCTGGCTGCAATTTTAACGTTCCTTGTTCCAAAGGGCTACTACGAAACACAGGACGTTTCGTACATGATTAATGGTGTAGAAAAAACACGTACCGTCATCAAAGACGGAAGCTTTCAGTATTTAAGAGATGATGCTGGAAAGGTCGTAACAGAAGGTGTCTCATTATTCAGTGGTGACGGTGGAACCGGTTTCTTTAACTACATGTACAACGGAATCGTCAATAGCTCCGCGATGGATATCATAGCATTCCTATTAGTTGTCGGCGGTGCATTTGGAATCATGATCAAAACTGGTGCACTCGAATCCGGCTTAATTGGATTAATTCGCAAAGCAAAGGGAGCTGAAAAGCTGTTAATTCCAGTGCTGTTTGTACTGTTTTCATTAGGAGGTGCTGTCTTTGGAATGGGCGAGGAAGCACTTCCATTTACGATGATTCTCTGTCCGCTGTTTGTTGCAGTAGGATACGACACCGTAATTGCAGTACTTGTCACCTATGTTGCTACACAGATCGGCTTCGGTTCCTCATGGATGAATCCATTCTCTGTCGGCGTTGCTCAGGGAATTGCTGGAATTGACGTATTCTCTGGCGCTGGTTTTCGTATGGTTATGTGGGTTGTCTTCACCGCACTTGGCTGTGGAATGACAATGTTCTACGCATCCAAGGTAAAGAAAACACCTACTATCTCTGTTGCCTACGAAAGCGATCAGTATTTCCGTGATCAAAACGAAAAAACAGGACTTGACGATGGACACGATTTTGGCATCGGCCACATCTTAGTACTTCTGACACTTGCTGCTACTGTCATCTGGGTTATCTGGGGTGTCATGGTAAAGGGCTACTATATGGCAGAAATCGCTACTCAGTTTTTCATCATGGGAATCGTTTCTGGTGTTATCGGCGTTGTTTTCCACTTAAATAATATGAAGCTAAATGACATTGCATCTTCATTTAAAGATGGCGCAAAGGATCTTATAGGTGCAGCACTTGTTGTCGCAATGGCACAAGGTATCATGCAGGTTCTTGGCGGCTCCGACCCGACCACACCAACCGTTATCAACACAGTCATGTACGGAATTTCTCAGGCACTCTCAGGACTTTCCGGTGCATTTGCCGCTGTACTTATGTATCTTTTCCAGTCCGTATTTAACTTCTTTGTCGTATCAGGTTCTGGACAAGCTGCAATCACCATGCCGATCATGGCACCACTTGCTGATCTTCTTGGTGTTTCCCGTCAAACCTCTGTTCTTGCATTCCAGCTTGGTGATGCTTTCACCAACTTGATCGTTCCAACCTCTGGCTGTTTGATCGGTTCTCTGGCAATTGCAAAGATTGAATGGTCCAACTGGATTAAATTCATGTGGAAATTCCTCGGTATTTTGATGATTGGTGCGATCATAACCATTCTGGTTGCCGTTGGAATTGGTTTCTAAAACAATCAAAAAAGCGTATCCGCCAGTTTATTCTGGAAGATACGCTTTTGTTCTTATCGAACCTTCTTCAGCCACATATAGCCATATGCTGGAATATTAACTCCAGCTGCCTCCATTAATGTTCCAGTTAAAAGATCACAGTACAGACCGTCTCTCTCATTGATCCAAGCCGTCTTATCAAATTCACTAAAGTTAAATAAGCCATATATCTTATCGCCATCATAATAACGTCCGATACAAAGAATGCTCTTATCCCATGTTTCAACAGTCCATGTATCCGCATTGCTCATAAATGCCTTCTCAGATTTACGAAGCTTCTCAAGCTGATTAAGCTTTGAAGAAATCTGACCTGGAATAGTCGCTTGATCACTGCTCTTTGCTGCCTCTTCCCAATTCATTGCACCACGGTGAACATAACGTGAATCTGGTGCCTTATCAGGATCATCCCTATAAGCATAATCATTTAACTGGCCAATTTCATCTCCACTATAAAGCACAGGGATTCCAGACTGCATAAACATATATGCATGAAGCATTACATCCATCCGAATGGCCTTCTCAAGTGCCTCTTTATCGTGCTGATAGCTTGCCTTTTCAATACCGCACATTGAAGCAGTTGTTCCACAAAATCTTGCATCACCAGTCACCGGATCCTCATTATAGAGAACACCGCGGCTGTTGCTGTAGCCGGCATAGCCTCTAAAATAATCATTCAAATACTGCTTATGCGCACGCTCCTGAATGCCTTCCTGCTGCAAAGTTGCAAAATCAAGTCCCCAGCCAATATCATCATGGCAGCGCAGATAATTTAAGAAAACATAGTCCTTTGGAAGACGATTTACAATATCAAGCTGCTTCTTTAACAGACTGACATCTCTTGTTGCTACAGTATGCCATGTGGTAGCCATTGTTGTTACATTATACAGCATATGACACTCTGGCTTTTCTACAGTTCCAAAGTATGGAACAACCTTTTCCGGCTCCATTACTACCTCACCCAAAAGCAAAATGCCAGGGCAGACAAGTTCTCCGATCAGTCTCATCATACGCACAATTGTATGTACCTGCGGCAGATTTCTGCATGTCGTATGGAGTTCCTTCCATATATATGGCACTGCATCAATTCGAATGATATCAATTCCCTTGTTTGCCAAATAAAGGAAATTATACATCATTTCATTGAATACTCTTGGATTCTTGTAATTAAGATCCCACTGGTAAGGATAAAATGTCGTCATTACATAGTGACCAATTTCTGGAAGCCATGTAAAGTTGCCAGGTGCAGTCGTCGGGAATACCTGCGGAACTGTCTTTTCATATTCAGATGGAATAACCGCATTATCAAAAAAGAAATAGCGGCTCATATATTCTCCATCTCCCTGACGTGCCTTCTTTGCCCATTCATGATCCTCTGAAGTGTGGTTCATAACAAAATCCATACAAACACTGATTCCCTTCTCATGGCAGGCATTAGTCAAATTCTCAAGGTCTTCCATGGAACCTAAATTTTCCTGAACCTTTCTAAAATCAGCTACTGCATAACCTCCATCAGAGCGTCCTTTTGGTGTATCAAGAAATGGCATCAAATGAATATAATTAACATTATTCTTTTCCAGATAATCCAGCTTTCCCTGTACACCCTTCATGTTGCCAGCAAAATTGTCAATATAAAACATCATGCCAAGCATATCATTTTTTTTGTACCAATTAGGATCAGCTTCACGCTTTTTATCAAGCGTCTTTAACTTCTCACTTCTCTCCTTATAAAATGCGTACAAATGCTCGCACAGCTCTGCAAACATTGCATCATTTCCATATAATTGCATATAAAGATCATGAAGCTCATCCTTCTTTTGCTCAAAGCGTTCCTTATACATTGTTTCCATATTATTTGTTAAAGTTCGAGCACCTGCGCTCTCACTTATCTCCTTTTCTCATCGTTAAAAGAAATGGGGTCCAAAACAAACTGTATTTTGGACCCCTTATAAATAAACACTAAATTATCCCTTTACTGCACCGGAGGTAACGCCCTCAACAATGTAGCGCTGCAAGAACAGATATAAAATCAAAATCGGCAGCATTGCTAACAGCAGAGCAGCCATTACCAGGCCCATATCCGTAGAGTAAGTTCCATAAAACGCCTGTGTTGCAATTGGAAGTGTATAAAGCTCCTTACGACCAAGTACAAGGCTCGGAAGAAGATAATCGTTCCAGAATGCCATTGCATCAATAATTGCTACAGTTGCAATCGTTGGCTTTAACAGTGGAAATACGATTTTCCAGTATGTCTGCCAGTTGCTGCAGCCATCCAAAAATGCCGCTTCCTCAAGCTCTAACGGAATATTCGTATGAATTGCTCCATGGAACATGAATGTTGCCATTGAAAGTGAAAATCCGATATGCATAAGGATTAAGGTCACACGGCTATTTAAAACTCCAAAGATACCACCATATAATGATACTAACGGAATCATCAAAACCTGGAATGGAATTACCATAGATGCAATCATTAATGTAAACAGAAGCTTACATGCCTTCCAATTGTTTCTTACAATTACAAATGCGGTCATTGCAGACAAAAGAATAGTTCCAATTGTTGCTGAAATTGTGATGATCAGTGAGTTGGTAAAAGATGTTGTAAAATTCATCTTCTTCATCGCATCAGAGAAGTTTGTTACAATAAATCCATGAGAACCAACTAGTGCCATCGGGTCAGACATAATGTCACCCTTTGTCTTAAATGCATTAATAATAACGAGAATAAACGGAAAGATAAACATCAGAAACAGGAGGATTAAAACAACCATTATAATGGCATGGCTAATTTTCTTTTTCTGTGCCGCTTTTTTATTTTCTTCCATTATGCTGCCACCTCCCCTTTCTTACCAATATAAACCTGTGTCACACCTACAATTGCGCAGACGATAAACAGTACAAGTGCCTCAGCCTGTCCAAGACCATAATTCTTGTAAGTAAATGCCTGATTGTATACATGCATTGCTGCCATTACAGAAGAATTGAATGGCTCACCCTTTGTCAAAGACAGGTTAACATCATATACCATGAAGCATCTGGTAATTGTAAGGAACAAGCACTGTACAAATGAAGCTCTCATAAGTGGGATGATAATATTAACTGTTGCCTGAAAACTAGTACATCCATCAATCTGAGCAGCTTCCTTTAAGCTCTTCGGTACACTCATAAATCCGGCAACATAAATTAACATCATGTAACCGGCATACTGCCATACAGAAACAATAATCAAACATGCCATTGCACCGCTCGGTGTTGCCAGCCAGGAATTTGAAAGCGCACCAATAGAAACTGCCTTTCCAATTGATACAAATGCTCTGTTAAAAACAAACTTCCATACATAACCAAGAACAATACCACCGATCAGGTTTGGAATAAAGAAGCCTGCACGGAAGAAGTTCTGTCCTTTAATACCGCTAGTCAGCAAATATGCTAGGAAAAATGCAACCACATTTACCAGAACAACGGAAATAACAGAATATATAACTGTTCTTCCAAGTGCCTGCCAGTAGGCAATATCTTTAAACGTTGCAATATAATTTGCAAAACCGACAAACTGCTTATCCTTTGAAATACCATCCCAGCTTGTAAAGGTCAAATATAAACCGTAGATAAACGGAATAATTACTACTGCAGCAAACAGTACAGTGGAGATACCAGCGAACATTATGTACTGCTTTACTTTATATTTTGTCGTGTTTCTATCCATGATCACGATCCCCTTCCCTGTATTCGTTTTATCATCAAGAAAATCATGAGACTGTCCGCTGCCTGTCAGCGGCGGACAGCCTCTATAGGGGTAATGTCTTCCTTCCTATTATATTATAAGGAAGCATCATCTATCAAATGTTTGACATTATCAGTGCTCTACAACGTCTGCTGACTTCCAGTAATCCTCAATCTCAGTTGCAAACTCTGCACGATCCATCTGTCCTGCAAGATACTTCTGGAAGATTGCACCACACAGAGAGATGTGATCATCTGGCATGTAGTTGTAGTTATCAATCATAGCACCCTCATCTGCATACTTCTTAACAGACTTTCCAAGAGGATCTGCTACTTCATTCTCATTATTGGAGAATGCAGGAACAAGTGCACAGTCTTCTGTGATGAACTTCTGACCTTCTTCAGAATCTGCAAGCCACTCTAAGAAATCTAGTGCTGCCTGACGCTGCTCATCTGTTGTAGTATCAGAAGAATCAATCATAAAATACTTAGAACCGCCACCTACAAGCTTCTCGTTAGTGCCGTCATCTGTGTTCTGCGGAATTGGCATCATACCCATGTTCTCAGTGTAATCATATGCGTTGATTACGGACCAATCCCAGTTACCACCGTACATAAAGGCGATTTCTCCCTCAGCTAACATCATCTCAGTTACTTCACGCTCAGCTGCGATTGCAGAATCCTTTGCGTAGTTGTTCTCCTTCATTACATCAAAGAAATCCATCAGAGAATTGAATTTCTCATCATTAATCAGATCTGCTTCACCCTCATGAAGCTTTGTAATAAACTCCTCTACATCCGGCTGCTCCTCTGATACCTGTGACAGAAAGTGACCTCCTAAAGACCAATCCTCCTTCATGATACCAGTAGGCGTCTCCATACCGCCTTCCTTTAACTGCTCAATCAGTTCCTTAAAGGAATCAAGTGTCTTGTAATCGTCTGGGTTAAATGTTTCACCAGTAATTGCTTCGATCGCATCTGCATTGTAAATCAGTCCACGAGCCTCAACACACATAGGGAAACCATTGATCTGATCATCAATTCCGATTGCATAGTTAGTATTCTTTACCCACTCCTGATCGCTCATATCAATTGCATGATCTTTTGCAAGTGAGTAGACATCCTTTGCATCTACCATTGCTAATGTATATGGATCTCCAGATGAATACTTGGTAGCCAGATGAGCTGCTACTGTATCATTTGAGTAGTAAACCTCAATATTGATTCCATTATCCTCAGCATACTTTTCTGCCATCTCTTCAAACTGGCTCTGAACCTCCATCTTGGAATTGAAAATGGTAATGCTTACCTTATCATCTGCCATTGCAGGAACTGCTGTTGCTGCCATTGCTGCCGCAAGTGTAATTGCAAGTGTTGATTTTCTTCTCATATTTTTATTCCTCCTATTTTAGTGCCCCTATCTCGTATATGGGCATTTCTTTGTTTGTGTCTTCATTCTAGCACTGCACTTTTAACATGTCAAGCGGTTATCATAGTTTTCTTTTTATTAGAATATATTTTGTTAAAATTATATGATTATCCCCTTTTTATTTTGTGCACTATGTTAGTCATGTTTTGTTTGAATTTTATTTAATGTTCAATAAAATACGTTAATTACACTATTTTTTCAAAAAACTTTTGAAATTGTTTATCGCAACCGCTTGCGATATTTTTTCTTGTGACAACCTGTGTACATATCTAATATTCACAAAAAAAGAGTTATACATGCAAGACTCTACTCACTATGTAATAACTCTTTTTCGATATGTTTGTATAAAATTGCTATATTAGATTATTTAGTAAGAAACAGCTCACTCGCGCCTCATCATGCGCAAAACAGCCCCTTAGGGTTTAATCACTGCTTCGCAGCTGTTAAATCAAGTCGTTTCGCGCTCAACAAGCGTTACCGGAAATACCGTTCTTGAAGGCACCACCTTGCCAGCATCTATCATCGCAATGTCCAAAATTGCCTGCTCTGCCATCTGCTCTACCGGCTGATGAATTGTTGTCAGACCAGGTGTCGTAAACTGAGCAATATTAACATCATCAAATCCCACAATTTTCATATTCTGAGGAACACTAATTGACAAGTCGCGGCAAGCCTGAAGCACATATGCACCGATAATATCAGAGCTTGCAAATACACCATCTACATCTGGATTTTTCTCAAGCTTGTTTCTCACAAAGCTATAATACTCCAACGTATCAAATTGTTCTTTATCTGTCACCATCTCAAGATGCTCTACATGATACTTCTCACATGTATCTTTAAAGCCCACTTCTCTATAATCGCCTGGCATAGCAATACCCTCACCGGCACTTCTTCCGCCAATATACATAAGCTTTTTGCAGCCCTTTTCGATTAATAACTCCGTTGCAAGTACACCACCCTGATAGTTGTCACATTCAATACCTGATGTTGCCTGATCAATGGATCTCTCTAATGTAATCAATGGAAAATCAAGTCCTGCAAATTTTTCTGTGCCAAAGCAGCCACTGCACAGCACTACTCCTGCCACTCTTGCGCTTTTGCACATTTCAATGCATTCTTCCTCGCGTTCTTCTTTATTTTTAGAAACAAATACAGTTGTGCGATATCCACGCTTAGAAGCCTCTTTTTCCAGTCGACCCAGAACCTTTGCAAAATAAGGATGCTCAATCTGCGGTAAAATAATTCCTATTGTATTATTCTTTTGCTTAGAAAGTGAGCGTGCCATTTCATTTGGCTGGTAATTCAACTCCTTCATCACCTGATACACTTTCTCTCTTGTTTTATCACTTATATAGCCTCTATTATTCAAAACTCTGGAAACAGTTCCTACTGTCAGTCCGGAAGCCTTCGCCACATCTTTCAGCGTCGCCATACTTTCCTCCTTCCTTCTTTTTCTTCGCTGTTTCGAAAAAATATTTTATCACTCATGTGAGTATAAAGCATTTACTTTTACTTTTCAAGTCCATTTTTCTTCGACAGATCCATTGGGGATAACTCTGGGGATAACTTGGGGATAACTTTGTTTGATACTGCATATTTTGCATGGGGTACTGCGTATTTTGCATGTGGTACTGCATATTTTGCAGGGGGTACTGCATATTTTTCATGGAGTACTGAGTATTTTGCAGGGAATACTGCGTATTTTGCATTGGGTACTACATGTTTTGCAGGGGGTAGCACCTTTTTGGGGATAACTTTGGGGATAACTTGGGGATAACTTTGTTTTGTACTGCATATTTTGCAGGGGGTACTGCGTATTTTACAGTGGGTACTGCATGTTTTGCATGGGTCACTGCGTATTTTGCATGTGGTACTGCATGTTTTGCATGGGGTAGCACCTTTTTGGGGATAACTCTGGGGATAACTTGGGGATAACTTTGTTTAGTACTGCGTATTTTGCATGGGGTACTGCGTATTTTGCATGGGGTACTGCACGTTTTGCATGTGTCACTGCAAAATGTGCAGTCTCTTTAAATAAGCTATTGTTTTTCTCCTACCATTATGGTATACTCAAGCCAATATAAAAATTACAAATTTAGGAAAGGAGAAGAGATCATGACTGGGGGACGATCGGCTAACCAGTATCATGTACTACTTTAACCATGAACGACAAAGTACAGATTAAAAACTGCCGCCCATTCACGATGATCCACAATGATTTTTTGGATTATGAAGGATTAAATTCAAAAGAGAAATTGGTCATGATCACATTGATGCGGTATGATGGAACTGCATTTCCATCCATTCCTAAATTATCGAAAAAAATCGGTCTGTCTGAGCGCACTGTCCGATATGCGCTTAAATCATTAGAGGAAAAAAATTTTATTTCCAGACACCCACGTTACACAGCTGACGGTGCACGAATGAGCAACTCCTATACTATTACTGATGATCCTGATATTTGGAAATCAGAAACATCTGATGAACTTTCAGAAGAGATTTCAAAACAGGAACTTGAAGAAATGGCAGAATTACTTCGAGCTGCTGGTTATACAATACAAAGTCCAACAGAACAGACTGCTTCTAATTTACAGTCTGCTTCACAAGAACAGCCATCGCTTTCAGATACATCTGACTCTGAGGAAGTTATATCTTCTAAAAATGCAGAAGAATATTCCATGGACTATTTATATCAATACTTCAACTATGATTTAATTTGCAGCTTTAAAAATCCGTATGGCGGACTAAATTTCCTTGAAAATGAACACGATCAAAAAGTGTTAGATACTGTTTTCTCTGTTTTATATGATATGCTAAATGATCCAAGCGCCTATATTCAAATCGGACAGGACTCTATTCCTCAAGCGGTTGTGAAAAATGAGCTTCTTGGCTTAACTTTTGATGCCATTATTGGTGTAATTGATGCCTACAATAATGAAACTGAACACGGTGCCATCTATGATCCTGTCAGCTGGCTTCGAAATGCTCTATATAAAGGCAACCAGCCACACATTCCTGATGGGTGATTAAAGTGATATAATTTTTTTTCAATAAAAAAGCGTACCAGTCAAATTACTTTAACCGATACGCTTCTTTGTGTTGCCTGTTTTTCTATTTTTATAAATTTCAACTATCTTTAAATCAATCCCTGAATCAGAATAAAAACAATCAAAATCGGAAGAATAAACTGGAAATATGGCCTTAATTTCTTTGAAATTTTGATGCCATCTCCTGTATTTGCTTCCTCACAATATTTTTCAAATCCCCAGCCCCACTTTGTTACGCAAAACAGCAGGTAAATTAAAGAACCTATAGGAAGCAGCAAATTGCTGACAATAAAGTCTTCACTGTCAAGCACGTCGCGTCCACCAATCAGATGCAAATTGCTCCACACATTATAACCAAGCACGCACGGAAGACTTGCAATCAAAATAACAATACAATTGATCAGTGCAGCCTTATTTCTTGACCAGCCAAACATATCCATACAGAATGACATAATATTTTCAAATACAGCAATCACAGTAGAAAAGCTTGCAAATGTCATAAATAAAAAGAACAAGCTTCCCCAAATGCGTCCGCCTGACATATTAATAAAAACATTTGGCAATGTAATAAAAATCAAACTTGGTCCTGCATTTACTTCCACGTTATAGCTAAAACATGCCGGGAAAATGATCAAACCAGCCATAATTGCAACAAATGTATCAAGTGCACAAATTCGTACACCCTCTCCTGCTAATGTGTGATCCTTTCCCATATAGCTTCCAAAAATTTCCATTGCTGCCACGCCAAGACTTAGCGTAAAAAATGACTGATTCATCGCTGCTGTAATCACATTTTTTAATCCTACAGCTGCAACAGCCTCTGTATTTGGAACAAGATAAAATTTTACACCCTCTGCTGCATTTGACAATGTAAAGCTATGCACAGCAAGAACAACAATCAGCAAAAGAAGGGCAGTCATCATAAACTTGCTGATCTTCTCCAGTCCATTCTGTAATCCTCTGCTGCAGACAAGAAAACCAACTACAACTGTTAAAATCATCCAAAATGCCATCTGCTTTGGATCTCCAAGCAAATTAGAAAATGCCTGCGCAGTATCCTCGGTTGTCATTCCGCTCTTAAAGCTACCTGTCAAAAACTTAAAGAAATATGTAACCATCCATCCAGATACCGTGGTGTAGTACATCATTAACATACAGCATCCAAATATTGCCACCCATCCATGGATATGCCACTTGCTTCCTTTTTTCTCTAGTGCCTTATAACCAAGCACCGCACTCTTTCTGCTGGCACGACCAACTGCCAGCTCCATTGTCAGAACTGGCAATCCCATTATCACCAGAAAGATCAAGTAAAACAGTACGAAAATTCCGCCGCCATTTTGTCCCGTCACATACGGAAAACGCCAGACATTTCCGATTCCTATCGCACACCCTGCACTTACAAGCAAAAAGCCAAGGCGCGATTTAAAAGATTCTCGTTTCAAAAGCCCATCCTCCTTTTTTAATGCTGCACAAGCAGCAATTTTGTTTATTTTATCATAACGTTCTGCCTTGTGTCAATGACTCAGACAAGCTCCATATTGATCTTTACTTTCCCATTTTCTGCACACACAGATGCAGTGCTTCCATTTATAAGCGTCATCATCGGTGCTAAATGACCGATATCCAGATCCATCAGTACTGGCACCTGATATTCCTTTAGCAAATCAATCACTGCGTGATATTGATCTAAGCCAATCATTTCCTCACCAAAATGAAGCGGACGTCCAATCAAAAAGCCCTTAACATGCTCAAACCATCCGGCATGGATCATCTGCCAGATCGCACGTCGAATACCAAATACATTCAAATCACACGATTCCAAATACCAGATGATGCCATCCTCCTTGTATCGCTCATTAAATGACTTCACCTGATCAAACTTTGTTCCGGTTAAATTAACCAGACAGTCCATGCAGCCGCCGATCAATCTTCCCTTAAATTCGATGGTTCCTTCCGTCTCAACTGCCTGTACCTCACCCGCCCGGTCTTTTTGTGTCAGAAAACCTCTCACAAGACTCTGTTCCGTCAAATTGTATGGCTCAAGCGGATGCTCCTCATCGCGCAGCCCTTCCTTTTCCCAGAGCGGATAACTCTGCATCGTCAGTTTCTTTCCTGTAAAAAGTGAAAAGCTGTCTTCAATTGATTCATCCCACGGTTCCATACCAAATGTTCCGGCACATGGTCCATAAATGGATGCCACATCGCAGATTGTAGTCAATAAAAAGGTAAAGTTTGTATTATCCGAATAGCCCATATACCACTTTGGCTTTGCTGCCTTAATTGCATCAAAATCTACATCATCCAAGATCTCGCACATCAGCTCACCGCCGCCGCAGGAAATCAGCGCATCTGCCTCATCTGACAAATACATCTTATTTAACTCTGCTGCACATTTTTCTGGCATATTGCTGATTCCTATTCCACTTCCCTCAAAGCAGTTTGGACCAAGCATTGTCTGATACCCCATATCATGAAACTTTTCAAGCGCATGATTAAATGACGTTTTATAAGGCTCAATATTACATCCAAATGACGGTGCAACAAATCCAATAGTACCATTTTTCTTTAAAAACTCTGGAAATCTCATATTTATTTTATACTCCTTTCGCTTCCACAAAGCCACAACATTAATTATTATTTATCTTTCGCCATGGACTTTTTGCCCCCAACTGATATCCACGAATTGCTCCGTTGCTATGCAACTTTCGCAATTCTAAAAACATTCGGATTCGCTGATTTTCCTTGAAAATCGCTACATCCTCATGTTTTTGCGGGTCCCAAGCTCAAAAACCTAATCGTGCAAGCACGAACGGCTTTTGGAGCTTTTGACCCTGGTATCATCATATCATATCTGTGCTGTTTTTGTAAATTAGCCGTATTTTATTTTTATGAAATGTCAGCATCCCCTCATCGCGCAGACGGCACAGCTGCACAGACAAGCCACTTCGATCCACGCCAAGATAATCAGCTAACTGCTGCCTGTTATAGGGAATTTCAAATTCGGAAGACTTGTTTTTTACAGCCTGTTCGGACAAATATGACAGCAGCTTTTCCCTTGTGGAACGTTTTGCCATATGCGTGATTTTCTCACTGAGCTTTCGATTTTTCTGTGCCATATCAATCAGCAGATTTTGAATTAACTGTGCATGAAAACTACATCCGTCCGGGCAGATTGAAAGTATTCGACCGACATTTAAAAATAGAATGGTTGTGTCCTCCTTAGCTTCCACACTTACATTTAGCACGCTACCCGGCACACAGGCAAACACCTCCGCAAAGCATTGACCAGGTCCAAGCACACTAAGAACATTTCGCCCACCCCAGACATCCTCTTGTACAATAAGAACACTTCCAGACAGCACAAGCCCCAACACTTTTGTCTGTTCGCCCTCTCTTAAAATATATTCTTCTTTTCGATAGGTCTGCTTTCTCGCCTCCAGGCAGCCGAACAGCTTTTCCAGTTCACTCTCCTCAATGCCGCGAAACAGCCCTGATCGCGCTTTTATAATAGGAAGACATTCTTTCATTTGCTATCCACCTCCGTATAAAATTTTCTTTTTTCGTTGAAATTTCAACCGACAATCTTTGATTATTATACTATACTTTGTCCATCACGAAAAGAAAAATTACACGACAAACTTTAGGAGGATTTAAATATGAGTCAGAATACAGCAAACACAAATGCAAACGCAGCAAACAGCATGTTTTGCTTCCAGTGCGAGCAGACCGCAGGATGCACCGGCTGCACTAGAGCAGGTGTCTGTGGCAAGTCCGCAATGACAGCCAAGCTTCAGGACACGTTAACCGGAGCCTTAATCGCCCTTGCAAACACTGCTGCCTGTTCAAGCAAAAATTCCAATAACAATCTGACAGCAGTTTTGATGGATGAAATCAATCATCTGATCTTAGAAGGACTATTTACTACCATTACAAATGTAAATTTCGATGATGCTTCTATCAAAAATCTGACCGCACGCATTCACGCAGCTGCTACAAAAACAGCTAACGCTTGCAATGTTTCTATCGTTTCTGATTATGATATGAACAATATCTGGAATGCAAACGAGGACATTCGCTCCTTAAAGTCTCTGATTCTGTTTGGTGTGCGCGGTATGGCAGCTTACGCATACCATGCAATGACACTCGGCTACACCGATGCTTCTTTAAACCAGTTTTTCTTAACCGCACTCGACTCTCTGTCTAAGGATTGGGGCATGAACGAGCTGCTTCCGATTGTTATGGAGGTTGGCCGCTTCAACCTAACCTGCATGGAGCTTCTTGACCGTGCAAACACAGAGACCTTCGGAGATCCGGTACCGGTATCCGTTTCCCTGACTGTTGAAAAAGGCCCATTCATTGTTGTAACTGGTCACGATCTTGAAGATATCAAGCAGCTTCTTGAGCAGACAAAGGACAAGGGCATCAATATCTACACCCACGGCGAGATGCTTCCGGCTCACGCTTATCCAGAGCTTAAGAAGTACCCTCACTTGAAGGGCAATTTCGGTACCGCATGGCAGAATCAGCAGAAGGAATTTGCTTCTCTTCCGGCACCGATTCTATTTACAACAAACTGCTTAATGCCGCCAAAGGCTTCCTATGAAGACCGCGTTTTCACTACCGGCGCCGTTGTCTTCCCGAATACACCATTTATTTCATCATCCACAGATGGTCACAAAGACTTCACTCCAGTCATCGAAAAGGCACTTGAGCTTGGTGGCTTCTCTAAGGATCAGCACTTTACCGGAATCAATGGTGGTTCTAGCGTGATGACTGGCTTTGCACGCAATGCTATACTTTCCTCTGCTGGCGAAATCGTCGATGCCGTAAAATCTGGCGCAATCCGCCATTTCTTCCTCGTTGCCGGATGTGATGGTGCTCGCGCAGGCCGCAACTATTACACCGAATTTGTAAAGCAGACACCGTCTGACAGCATCGTGCTGACACTCGCCTGCGGCAAATATCGATTCAACGATCTCGACCTTGGTACCATAGGAGCCTTCCCACGCCTGATGGATATGGGACAGTGCAACGATGCCTACAGCGCAATCAAGGTAGCTGTCGCACTTGCCGATGCCTTTGGATGTGGCGTGAATGACCTGCCGCTTTCCATGATACTCTCCTGGTATGAGCAAAAGGCAGTCTGCATCCTCCTTACACTGCTTCACCTCGGTATCAAAAACATCAAGCTTGGACCGACACTTCCAGCCTTCCTCTCTCCAAATATGTTAAATTATCTTGTTGAACATTTCGCAATCGCACCTGTTACAACACCAGAGGCTGACCTGAAGGAGATTCTGGGGTAATTATTCTAGCTTCCTTAAATTTCCTATAAAAGAGAAAAACGTAAGCGCTCATGTTGTGCTTACGTTTTTCTCTTCATTTTTTATCTGTTTTTTTCAATGAGAACTCTTGATTTCTGATCTTCCTTTATTTTTAATCAAGCAAATCCGAGATGTCACATTTTAACGCACTGGTAAGTCGCATAATAATATCAAATTGCGCTTTATTTAAGTCTTTACTTTTGCGTTCATATGCTCGTATGGTATTAACAGAAACATCAGCTGCCTTCGCAAGTGCATCTTAAGTTAAACCACATCGCTTTCTCATTGTTTTTAATTTACTTTCAGTATTAAAAAAATGAGCATCAAGCACTTCGTAACTTTTTTGAACATCCGCTTCATGAAGTGTTCCATAAAGTCCAAGCAGCTCACGATAGGATATTGTATCAAGTATACTTTTAAATGTACGACCAGAGTACCACTGATAATGAGCTAATATCCATCCCACCCAATATACATCACTTCGATCATACACTTCAATAGGTTTCATTTTTTCAATATAACTATCACCAGTAGTCTTTTCTACAACTTCTAAAAACAGCTCTACCCCACTCTTACCAGCAATATATTTTGGATTTCCATTTTCAAATTGTTCAGCAATATCCGATTGAATAAAGCGATTCAAAAAATCAGTTCCATCCATACCAAACTCAATAACTGCATCGTGAAGCATATTTCCCAGTGTTCTAGATGATTTATCTAAATATAGTGAACTATAAGCATGCAACATCATTCTTTTCCTTTTCTTCAAATTCTAAATTCTCATTTAAGTCACTTTACAATTTTGTTTCAATTTCTTCCGTTATGGTTCGAATCCACTTTTTATCTACAAATTGGAACGCTGCCTGTAACTCACGTATATGCTCCCATTTTCCTTTTGCAATTAACCATGGATTTACTTCATATGAGCCTCGATCTTGTGTTGAAAAAAGAATTCCCTTCTCAACTGCACGTTTTATGTACTTTGCTGTCATATTATCACCAATATTACAATACTCAGAAATAGCTCGGCGTGTTGTTTTATTATTGTAAAACATAATCTTATCTCCATTTGTAAAACCAATCTGTGCACTAAGTGCTAGCAAAAAATCAAGAGGAATTTCAGAAATAGCATTTACAGCCATCATAGCCTTATAATACACTTTGATAAAATCAGGTTCAGTACTTGTTTTAACTCTTGTACTTTTCTCTTGATATAGAATTTCACCACTCTGAACATCCGTAACCATATTATTAGATTCATAGACAGCAGTATTTTTTGCTCTTAAAAAAATCTCCTCAGTCCCCTCTTTGTTCATTAATCAATTCCTCCAATCGCCTCTATAATTCATCTTTTAATGTAATATATATTACATTAAATAAAAAGTCAATATACAATGTTAATATAATTTTAATTACTATATTATTGTAATTAAAATTATACTTTTAATATAAAATAATTACTGTAATAAAAATTACAGTTTAAATGTAAAAATATTACTGTAATAAAATTACAGTTAGAATATAAAAATATTACATTAATGATGTACGAATATTACACTTCAAAAATAATGGAAATGGCTTATTTCCTAGGTTTTCTAGCAAATTTTCCTTCTTTTATTTTCTTTCTTCTTTATATAGACGAAATACTTAATATGAAAATCATCTCTTCCGACCGTTGAGCCGGACGACCCACCGCCCCATGGGACCCGTCGCTCCGGCTCTGCCGCCATTGGCGGCACCACTACACACATAAAAACGTAATCAAGGAAACACATTTTTTAACTACTTACGAAACAATATTTTTATTTTATAATAGAGAATTATAATTCAACTTTTTCAATCTCACCAAATAATTCTGCTTTTGCATTTGGCTTAATTCTCCATGCATTACCATGATTTTTTCCAGAATATTTTCCTGTTTTTGAAGTGTACCCACGCCAATCATATGTGATAATTCCAGACTTAATTAACGATAAGAATGTCATAAACTGTGGAGTTCTAGAATATTCAACTATGATTGATAAGAATAATCTTGATGCGAATGCATTGTTTCTATAGTTTCTGACTATGATATGAATAACATCTGGAATGCCGATGAGGATATTCGCTCACTAAAATCACTGATTCTGTTTGGTGTGCGCGGTATGGCAGCCTATGCCTACCATGCAATGGTACTTGGCTACACCGATGCTTCACTCAATCAATTTTTTATCAATGCACTTTCTGCTCTTTCTAAGGACTTGGGAATGGATGAGCTTCTTCCGATTGTAATGGAAGTTGGTCGCTTTAACCTTCTTTGCATGGAGCTTCTTGACACGGCAAACACCGAAAGCTTTGGTGATCCAGTTCCAGTAACTGTACCGTTAACAGTAGAAAAGGGACCATTCATCATTGTTACCGGTCATGATCTTTCTGACATCAAGCAGCTTCTTGAGCAGACAAAAGATACTGGAATCAACATCTATACACATGGCGAGATGCTTCCGGCACACGCATACCCAGAATTAAAAAAGTACCCTCACTTAAAGGGTAATTTGGGTACTGCATGGCAGAATCAGCAAAAAGAATTTGCCACACTTCCTGCACCAATTTTATTTACAACCAACTGCCTGATGCCCCCGAAATCTTCCTATGCAGACCGTGTTTTCACAACAGGCTCCGTACAATTTCCAAATACGCCTTACATTAAGGATGAAAACGGTCACAGGGACTTTACACCGCTTATCAAGAAGGCTCTTGAACTTGGCGGATACTCCTCTGATCAGCACTTTACCGGAATCAACGGTGGAACTTCCGTTATGACCGGCTTTGCAAAAAATGCTGTTCTCTCCTCTGCCGGTGAGATTGTCGATGCAGTAAAATCTGGTGCGATTCGCCATTTCTTCCTCGTTGCTGGATGCGACGGTGCACGTTCCTGTAGAAACTATTACACCGAGTTTGTGAAGCAGACTCCAGCAGACAGCATTGTTTTAACGCTTGCTTGTGGAAAATATCGCTTCAACGACCTCGATCTTGGCACAATCGGAAACTTCCCACGTCTGATGGATATGGGACAGTGCAACGATGCCTACAGTGCCATCAAGGTGGCAGTCGCTTTGGCTGATGCCTTTGGATGCGGTGTCAATGATCTTCCGCTCTCCATGGTTCTGTCTTGGTATGAACAAAAGGCAGTCTGCATTCTTTTAACACTGCTTCATCTTGGCATCAAAAATATCAAGCTCGGTCCGACACTGCCAGCATTTCTCTCCAAAAATGTGTTAAATTACCTGGTAGAGCACTTTGCGATTGCTCCAACTACAACGCCAGAAGCAGACTTAGCAGAGCTTCTGAATAAATAAAAATTTAAAAAACGACATAAGGGGATAAGAAAAGTGGCACCTTCGCACCACTTTTCCTATCCCTCAATTTTTGCAAATTTTTGAATTAATATTTCGGCAATCTGATTCCATGCATCCGCAATTTCTTCGCTTACAGTAAAGATTGATAGCTCGCTCCATTCTTTATAAAGTGTATTTCGTTGACTTTGCTTGATCGGCTGCGCTTTGCTTTCTGGTATCTGCAAGTATCCAAAATATTCTGATGCAGTCTGAAATTCTTTTTCTGCACGGTATTCATTTAATTGATTTCTTTTTAGAAATACCAGATAGCTTCCTGTCTGCATCAAATTAAGGACATTTCGATAAACGATTTTGCCAGCCATAACTTCCATTCCGTAATTGCGCCAAACCCAACATTTTTCGTTCTGGTCGATCCATTCACTTCCCTTTATTACAGAAGAAACTCGAATCTCTTGACCATATGTGCCAGTCGTAAACTGAAGGTTTCCTGTACTCTCTGCTAGCACAATGATATCTGCCTCTTCTGCCTGACGGACATAACTTTCCTGATTCTGTGTGAGATCTTTTACAACTACGTCTTTACTTCCATTATCTCCAAGCGCATATTCTAGCTCTACCGGAAGAGAAAGAAGATCTTCTAATTGATCTACCTCTGCAAGTCCTGTGTCTGGTGCCTGAGTGCGGATTATTTTACCTGCAATTGCAGTGACGATGAAAACTATCGCAATTACGATATACCATTTTTTCCATCCCTCCATCACTACACCTCCATCTGCAGTCGTCCCTTTTCAATCAAAAATACCCGACTGCAAAGTGAGCGAATATCGTAATCAACATGACTTGCCAGCAAAACAATGGCTCCTCGTTGCGCCTCCTCATTCATAATCTGATGAACAAGCTCCACTCCTTTTCGATCTATTGCATTTGTTGGTTCATCTAATAAAAGTACCTCTGGCTGCTCCATGATGGCTTGTGCCAACATCAATCGCTGTTTCATTCCAAGCGAATATTTTCGAAACGTTCTTTTGTCTTCTGGTTCCAATCCAACTCGACGAATTGCTTGGTCAATCTCCTCATTCGTTGCTCTCTTTCGAATGGATGCCAATAGTCTTAAATTTTCTCTTCCAGAAAGCTCTGGATATAGCGACGCATTCTCAATCATAATCCCGATATTCGGATCAGCATCTACTCTATTCTTCCCATCAAACAGTAATTGTCCCGAGCTAGGACTGACCAAACCAGCAATCACTCTCATCAGCATTGTTTTTCCAGAGCCATTTTCTCCTGTAATTCCATAGATCTGTCCACACTTCATCGTAAGGCAGATATTCTCCAAGATTGTAGTCGTTCCAATTTGCTTTGTTATATTTTCAAGTTTTACTTCTTGTATCATCAGCCTTCTCCTTCCCTTGCGAACAGATCTCGTTTTGCCAAATAAGATCCAGAAATTCCTGCACAGACTACCATTTGGATCAAAAGTACGAGTAATTTTTTAATATAGCTTCCCGTATTCTCAATAATATCTGCTGAAAGCCACATTGGATTGATAATCTGCGATAAATTGCCAGCCGCTTCTGAGGTTGCCCACATAATTAATCCAATCACACATAACATTGATAACAAAATTCCAACTGCACTTCCACCAATCGCACAAAACAGATTACACAAAATCGACATTTCAAACAACAATGTCGTCAAAAACAACCAGATCTGAAGGACGGCTTTTAAAAGCGCCATTGACATACTCGCTTCACTGCATCCCATAAACGAAAACAGCGTGTGCATTCCCACAAAACAGCCTGTATAAAGCATACTGTACAAAAGTAGCCAGACAAATTCCTTGCCAATCCATTTTTTTCGATTTGAAATTCTTGAGAAAAAGTAGACTGCTCCAACCCGTTGTCTCGCTGCAATACAATCTCCATATAAAATCAAAAACAATACTAGAAAAATTGCTTGACCAATCGCAATGACAAAACGACTTCCCGAATCACCTGTTACCCTTCCAAAAATGCCATTTATTAAGATATTTACAACTGAATCTGTACTTTTCTCTCCGACAAGTTCGATGTAACGCCCCATCCAGACCGGCAAAATCGCAAGTCCAACTCGATACAAATATTTTTTTCTCATCTATTCATCACCCCTGCTGTGCATTTAATTCTCTGTGCGATGCATAAAAATATAAAAGAACAATTATCACACTCAAGATCAATGCCCATATTAACAGATAAAGCATACTGCAGCTACTTGATGTCATTGGTGCCAAATAATCCATCAAATACAAATCCAGATAGCGTGCTGTCTGTTCCTGAATTCTTTCTGCATTTGCAATTGATTGGCTTACATTTTCGGTGGACTCAATATTGCCATTCACTATATTTAGTATCCTAGCAAAGAAAAGAGAATTTAACTGCATTGTTCCTACACAGATCAGATAAATTGGAAGAAACAATATCATAATATTGCCTGAGAATACAAAGGAGATTGCCATAACAAATGCGCCACAGATTCCCGAAAATACACCTAAAATCAAGAAATACAATAGCTGATACAAAACTGGTGATTCTAAATAGATATTTAAAAATAGATATTGTGGATTTACAGAGGAATAAAAAAGATTTTCTCCCAAAAGAGAAATTTCGTACATGTTGTCCTCATATGCTCCCCACGAAAGATTTAGATTATTTGGAAAAATAAAATAGCATAGAAGCATATTAAGAAGCAAAGGAATCAGCACCACACTCATACTACCAATTGCTGATACCGCCAATTTCCCACGAAGATAGCTTTTCCAATTTGTCCGCACCAAAATTACCGATACACATCGATTCTTTTTCTCCGACACATATGACGTGGAACATGCAAGCACGATCAAAAACGGCCATATGGCTGAAAAGATTTTCCAGCCATAACTAAGACCATATCCGCAAACCGCTTCGCTTGCTGATACAACTGCGAAGCGGTCTACTCCTCTATTCTTCCACACTTCCAAAAAAAGTGCCAAACACACGCACACAGATGAAATCAAAAATGCAACACGGTATTGCAAACTTCTTATCATTTTTTTCAATTGAAAGCGTAGATTCATACCTCACCCTCCTATTCTGCTAGAGAACCTCCAGCCCTATGCACTGACCACAAAAAGTACCGACAAAGCGCATATAATTGTCAGTTTTTTGCAGAATATCTTATAATTTCATTTCAATTATGGTTTTAATTCATTTATATTCTATATTTATACAGTAGCATTTCTTCTATTTTTTGTCAAGTTGTTTAAACATAAAATTAAAAAGCCTTCGAAGACTTTCATTGAAAGTTCGGTGTATTTTGCACCCAAAATATACTCATATATATATACTTAAATATTTACATTCTTTCTTCTCAAAACAATTGCTTTTTGAAGTACACTATGCTATACTGTCCATATCAAGTAAAAATTTTTTACTCATTAAAAAACAAATGAAGGAAAGGGGATGATACTAATGGAAAATGATTGCATACCTGTAAATCGCAAAATTTTGTATAATGATTCCTTAAATTGCAAAGAAAAAATTGCATTGATCATTCTTCTAGACACCGAAGCTGGAAGCATCAGCTATGATCACTTAGCAAAAAAAATGGACGTTACCAAACCAACTGCAATTGCAACAATCAAAAGCCTTAAAGATAAGGGTTTTTTAAAATGTAACTTAAAGCAAAATAGAAAACAGAATGGGAGGACTGTCACAAACCAGTATTTTGTGACGATTTAGCATGGACATAGTACAGAAAAAGGATGTCCGGCCATTCACCATGTTACACATAGATTTTTTGGATTGCGAGACGCTCAGTTCCAACGAAAAAATTTTGCTTGCTATTCTGATGCGCTATAGCTATTATGGAAAAAATAGTCCATCAGCAACATTCCCTAGTTTTGCCGGACTTGCCAAAAAAACAGGACTTGCAGAAAAGGTTGTCCGAACTACACTGCAATTATTAGAAGAAAAGCAATTAATTTCTAAGCAAGCTCGCTATCGAAATGGCACAAAAGCACGAGCAGCAAATTTCTATGTAATTCAAGATACTCCTTCGATTTGGAAATCGCTCGAAATATCTTCAGATGATAGTAATCTTTTTGATGATACGATTAAAGAAGCAATTGAATTACTCCAAACCGCAGGATACAAGGTAATGGAAACAGAAAAAAATAAAAAGCATTTTTTTGATGTTGGCGCATCAGAAAAAAATGAATTGGTTTCCTCAAATAATGTAAACTTTACAGAACCAAAAGGCATTCGCCCTTTTACGATTATTTATAATGATCTTTTGGATTTTGAAGGACTTCGATCAAAAGAAAAACTTCTACTGATTTTATTGAAAAGTCAAGCGAAAGTGCTGAAACTCCATGCTAAAGAAGCAAACGCTGAAATCGTTTCCACAACAAAATCAGAACAGTATTCCATGGATTTCTTATACTCACATTTTGACTACAAAAGCGTACATATGATAACAATACAGCGGGGATTCTCAACAGATATTGTTGACTCAGTTTTCTCAGTTCTGTATGATACATTAAACAGCTCGATTATCAATATTCCAATTGGAAAAGAGCTAAAACCAACAGTCATTGTGATAAGTAAACTGCTTAAGCTAGATTGCTGGGATCTTCTCTATGTTATCGAAAAATACAACAGCCAAGTTACAGAAATTTATAGTCCAGTAAGATGGATTCAGACTGCCTTATACTTTGCCAGAGAAGAAAATCACCTGAAAACAATAAACCAAATTGCTTACAATATGTCAAGGTCAGACAATATCTAACCGTATAAACAAAATTTTAATATGCTACAAGGGACAGAAAATGCAGCACAAAAATGTTACTTTCCTGTCCCTTTCTCTTTCCAATCATTTTTTGAAAAGCCAACTTTCTCCATTTCTCCACTGCTCTTTCTATGATATAATTTCAGTATCATTCATATCATAATAGAAAGGCGTTATCATGAGTTTTTCCTTCTCACAAAAGAAGCATTCCTCCGGTGCCCGGCTGATGACCGAAGGAAACATTGCCAAGCAGCTGATTCTATTTGCGCTTCCACTCCTTGTAGGAAATCTGTTTCAGCAGCTTTACAACACTGTTGACAGTATTGTTGTGGGCAATTATGTCAGCAAGACGGCACTCGCAGCAGTTGGCTCTACTGACTGCATTATCAACACCATAATAGGATTTTTCTCTGGTTTATCCACTGGTGCAGGCGTTGTTATCTCCCACAATTTTGGAAGCCGCGATGACAAAGCACTTCATTGCACCGTACATACCACAATCGCACTGACACTTGTGCTTGCTGTCTTCTTTACGATTGCAGGACTATTTTTGTCACCATTTTTTCTTCGTTTAATGGATACACCAGAAGATGTTTTGCCTGAATCTTCCAGATATCTGACAATCTATTTTGCTGGTGTTTCTGGTCTTATGCTATACAACATGGGGGCTGGAATTTTACGCGCAGTCGGTGACTCTACACGCCCACTTTATATTTTGATTGTCTGTGCAGTCACAAATATTATTCTCGACCTCGTTTTTGTAATTGTTTTTCACATGGGCGTATCTGGTGTTGCCTATGCAACAATCATTTCCCAGTGGATATCTGCAATTCTTGTGCTGTCCATTTTGACAAAAGAGACGAATGCTTACAAGCTTGTCTGGAAAGATCTTCGCATTGATAAAGCAACCACTTTGTCGATTCTTCGCATTGGTTTTCCGGCAGGACTTCAGATGGCTGTTACATCCTTCTCAAATGTATTTGTTCAGTCATACATCAACCACTTTGGATCTTCCTGCATGGCAGGATGGACAACCTATGGAAAGCTCGATAAATTCTGTCTGCTTCCAATTCAGAGCGTCGGTCTTTCTGTCACTACCTTTGTCGGACAAAACCTAGGCGCTGGCAATATGAACCGCGCAAAAAAAGGCACTACCACTGCGCTTATTATCGCAATCGGTACTGCCATAATTTTGATGTTTCCAGTTCTTTTATTCGCACCTACCCTGACATCCCTTTTCACACAGGATGAAGAGGTACTTGCCTTTGGTGTTCGTTTCATTCGTTTAATGATGCCATTTTACATTGCGATCTGCTTCAACCAAATATATGCCAATGCACTGCGCGGTGCAGGAAACTCCACCGCGCCAATGGTCATTATGATGGGAAGCTTTATTGTTTTTCGCCAGATTTATCTGTTTATCATATCAAAATGTTTTAACACCATTACATCTGTTGCCTTGGGATATCCATTGGGCTGGATTCTGTGTAGCGTACTTTTGTTCATTTATTATCACAAGGTTGGTTTGCACAGCAAGAAGAAAATTTGATTTTGTTTTTTACACTATGTCCAAACTTAGTGCTGATGTTTGATCAATCCAAATGCCTTTGAGCATTCCATAATCACAACTGGAATAAAAATCAGTCCCAGCGCTTCTAAATACAGCTGTGGAGAAAGCGAAATCATTCCAAACGGAATGCGAAGCGGAGTAAACAACACTACAAGCACCAATCCAATTGAAAGAAGTGCTGCTTTGTTTAGCTTCTGATTGGTAAAGACTCCTATCTTAAAGAGCGAATGCTCTGATCGCATGTTGTAAGCTTGAATGACCTGAGACAGTGATAATACGGCAAATGCCATTGTCTGTCCTCCAGCAAGTTCTCCCGTTCCTTTCTCACCAATGACAAAGGCAAGAAGCGCCAAAAGACCAAACATAAATCCCTGAAGAACAATTCTCACACCAAGCCCATGAGCGAATAATCCTTCGCTTTTGGGCTTTGGTTTTTGCTCCATTACTTCCGGCTCCACAGCCTCCATGCCAAGCGCAATCGCAGGAAGACTATCCGTCACCAGGTTGATCCACAAAAGCTGCATTGATAAAAGCGGTGTCTTATGCCACAGCATCATTGCGGTAAAGACGGTGACAACCTCTCCGATATTGGTTCCAAGAAGATAACCGACCACCTTTTTAATATTGGCATAGATTCCACGGCCTTCTCTGACGGCATCCACGATTGTTGCAAAATTATCATCGGTCAGTGTCATATCAGCTGCTCCCTTTGCAACATCGGTTCCAGTGATGCCCATCGCACATCCAATATCAGCTGCCTTTAGTGCAGGTGCATCGTTGACACCATCTCCTGTCATCGCAACGACTTGACCCTTTCTCTGCCAAGACTTTACAATTCGAATCTTATTTTCCGGCGAAACTCGTGCATAGACAGCAATGTGCTCTACTTGGCTATCAAGCTCTGAGTCTGTCATCGCATCTACCTCTGCACCAGTTAACGCTCTGTCGCCATCTTTCATAATGCCAAGCTCTCTTGCAATTGCAGAGGCAGTCACCACATGGTCGCCTGTGATCATAACCGGCTTAATTCCAGCCTTTCGACACTCGGCCACTGCCACCTTTGCCTCTTCTCTTGGCGGGTCAATCATACCAACCAGTCCACAAAAATGAAGCTCACTCTCAATGGATGCCATTTCTTTCTCAGTCGGAATCGCATCAATTTCTTTGTAAGCAATAGCCAACACGCGAAGTGCACGCTCGCTCATCTGCTCCATCACACGGCGAGCAGTCTTTAAATCGCCCGAAATACAAAGAGGCTCCATCACATCAAAGCCACCCTTTACAATTGCAATCAGCTTTCCATCCATGCGACAGACAACGCTCATACACTTTCGATCCGAGTCAAATGGTCGCTCTGCCAGACGCGGATACTTTTCAGAAAGCATTTCCTTTGTCATTCCATTTTTATAGGCGGCAAGCACAATTGCAGTCTCAGTCGGATCTCCGATATGCTGTTCCTTATCCCCATCAAACACAATCGATCCGTCACAGCACAGTGTTCCCAGACGAAGAAGTGTCTTTACTTCCTCAGATGGCTTTGCTTCAAGCTTATTAGCCTGTGTTTCCCCATCAAGATATGTTTCTACCAACGTCATTCGATTCTGTGTCAGCGTTCCCGTTTTATCTGAGCAAATGACAGATGCACTTCCCAATGTCTCAACTGCCGGCAGACGACGAATAAGTGCATTTTTCTTAACCATTCTCTGTACACCGATTGACAATACAATTGTAACAATTACAGGAAGTCCTTCTGGAATTGCAGATACAGCAAGTGATACAGATGTCATAAAGATTTCCATCACTTCAAGACCGTTTGCAAGACCAACAACAAAGATAATTGCACATGCTGCTAATGCCAAAATTCCAAGATATTTTCCGAGCTGTGCCAGACGCTTTTGAAGAGGTGTCTGTCCATCATCGGCTCCTTCCAAAAGATTGGCAATCTTTCCCATCTCAGTATCCATTCCAGTTGCTGTCACAACTGCCACAGCAGTTCCATATGTGATGCTGCAGCCTGAAAAAACCATGTTGCTTCTATCTCCTATCGGTGCGTCTGCCTTTGGACAGGCACCTGCATCTTTTTCTGCTGGGACTGATTCACCTGTTAGCGCAGACTCTTCACTCTTTAAGCTGACACTTTGCAAAAGCCTTGCATCTGCCGGAACAAAATCGCCTGCCTCTAAGCGTATGATATCACCTGGCACTAACTCTGATGCATCAATGATTGACTCTGCCTTGTCACGAAGAACACGTGCATGTGGTGCCGACATATTTTTTAATGCTTCTAGTGCTTTCTCTGCACGACTTTCCTGCATAACACCCATTATGGCATTTACAACCACTATAAGCAAAATCAGCAATGGTTCAAAAAAGCCTTCCGGATCACCTTCCACACATGCTACCACAAAAGAAATTGCCGCTGCTGCAAGTAATATCAGAATCATTACATCTTTAAATTGCTCTGCAAATCTCTCCCAATTACTCTTTGATTTCTTTGCACGCAATCGATTCTCGCCATATTGCTCCCGGCGATTTTTCACCTCCGATGACGAAAGTCCTGTTGATTCCTGCACATTAAGTTCCTGTAAGACTTCTTGTTTTTCCTTATTATGATACGTCATACAAAACCCTCCTTCTGCCAGTTTTCTTTTTTATTTCAGAATCAGTTTTTGCTTTCTATCGCTAACTATGCAAAAAGACCCATGTATGCCTTATTTGTTAGAAAAGCACACATGAGTCTCATTCTTTAAGATTTGCCAGGCATATGCCGAGTCTGTTGACAAATCACGCAGTCCGCGAACTACTCCCTCACAATATTCAATTGTTCAGAAAAATGAAAGCAGTTTTTCTCCCACTCTGATAGAGTCACTATACCACACCATGTCTAAAAAAGTCAACCCTGATCTTCCAATAAAATCGGAAGAAAATAGCGAAGCTCACGAAACCACCAATACCAGTCATGTGCAACATCTCCACCCCAGAAATCACACCATGCATTAATTTTCTTTTCATCAAAAATACGTTTTAAATTGCGAAGCGTCTGTGCACCGTCATATTCCCAAGCACCCTGACCCACACAAAAAATCATTTTCTTTTGGTTATACAGGTCAATGTACGGATGATCAGCCGGCATATTTTCTAAAAAACGCTCTGGCGAGTTCTTATAAAGATTTTCATCACACCAACCATGAAAAAAGTAATCACTGTTGTACACTCCAGAAAGCGCAAGCAGTCCACTAAATAACTCTGGGCGACGCAAAAAAGTAATAGCGGCCTGATTTGCACCTAAACTTGGGCCTGTTACAATTGGCAGCATATTTGATGTGTTTTTTTGCATCAGAATCGGATACACTTCTTCAATAATATAATTATGATATTGCTCTTGTCTTGCTGACCGCCAAGAAAGAATACCATTTTCACAAGACCAGCTCTCCTCATCCACAGAATCCACTGTCACTATTTGAATGCGGCCCTGTTCAATAAAATCACTCAGATGGTAAATGATTCCAAAATCCTCATAATTGTGGCAATTTGAATCCTGCGTTGGAAAACCCAGCACCGTAACTCCCGCGTGACCATAAATACATAGATGCATCTGCTTGTTAAGACATCTGCTATAATGTTCAATATACTCTTTTTTCATTTTTTCATTACTCCTTTGCCATGGTGTCTTCGTCACCATTCTGTCCAAAAATCCTGTCCAGATTTTGCAAAATCACATTCACATCAATCGGCTTTGCAATATGGCCATTCATTCCAGCCTTAATTGCTTTCTTTCGATCTTCATCAAAAGCATTTGCCGTCATCGCAATAATCGGAATATTTGCTTTTTTAGAATCATTTAATGTGCGAATTTCTCTTGTCGCAGTATATCCATCCATCTTTGGCATCTGAATGTCCATAAAGATCAGGTCATATTGATTTCCTGCCTCAGATGACATAATTTCAACTGCTTCCATGCCATCAGCTGCACAGTCCACCTTCATTCCTAAAGATTTCAAAATCTCTGTTGCAATCTCTCTGTTTAGCTCATTATCCTCAACAAGAAGTACTTTTTTTCCTGAATAATCCAAATGTTTTTTTTCTGCTTTTGGGCAAGAAGATTGTTTGTCCTGCACTGTCTTGTTTGCAAGCTCACATTCAAGTGTCACTATAAATTCAGATCCTTCACCTTGTTTGCTTGTTAAGTGTATCGTTCCACCCATCAGATCAACAATATTTTTTGTGATAGCCATTCCAAGACCAGTTCCAGTGATTCCACTCTCAGTAACTGTACGTTCCCTTGCGAATGAATCAAACACATGCTCCTGAAACTCTTTCGACATACCGATTCCGTTATCTTTGATACAAAACGAATATACTGCATATCCTGCCTTTTGAGAAGCCTTTTCTTTTACAAGAATATGTATAGTTCCTCCAACAGGTGTAAACTTAACAGCATTACTTATTATATTCAAAAGAACCTACTTCAAACGAAGCTTATCTGTAATGATATCCTCGTGAACAACATCCTGCATCTTTATCAAAAGTTTTTGCTGTTTTGCATGTACACTCTCCAATATAATCGTTTTTAGATCTTCAAGAACATCCGGAAGATGTACATTAGTCTTTTCGATTTTAACACTTCCACTCTCGATTCTGCTCATATCAAGCACATCATTGATCAGACTAAGAAGATGCTTACCAGATGTACTAATTTTTTCAAGATAATCTCTTATGATTTCGCGGTCATCAAGATGCTCTGCTGCCAGTGATGTAAATCCGATAATTGCATTCATTGGTGTTCGGATATCATGAGACATATTGTTTAAAAAGGCTGTTTTTGCACGATTCGCATGCTCTGCAGATGACAGTGCATTTCTAAGAATGCGATCTTGCTCCTTTAGACGACTCTCTATAGTATCCATATCAGTAAATTCAAGATAACTTTTTTGAAATGATGGTGCAATCATGCTATCTATATATTCTTTTTGAAGCTCATTTGTCAAATTTTCCTTTCTATAATTCGGACCTGCCACATCAGCAGACTTTACCACCTCCAACGTGTTCTTCTTTATGTCAATAAGTAATATAAATGAATATGCATGTCCAAGCGCATTGATAATCTGAAGACGCTTTTGCTCACGCGTGATACTCCCACGCGCGTTCTTGCGAACGGGCGGGGCTTCTTGAGACATGGTAGAACGCCTCAAAGGACCATCACAAGCCCTATACACCCTGTTATGAGCTTACCTTTAAGCCGTCTTTTTTGCGGCTGTTTGTTTTGATTCTTCGATATATTTGGTCTTGTCTTTCGCACTGCTTACTTTGAACAGTGCGAAATATACAAGCTTCTGTTCCTGCCTGCGATGATGCAGCCATTGGTTCATACCACGTTTTCTTTGTGGTCTGGCGTGTTTTTTCTTGTGCTTCGCATGGCAGAGTGCTTCTCTGGTAACTCGAATAACTGTTTTGTTCGTGTAGGAGAAGTCGGTAACTCCATCAAATGCATTTGGATACACCTTGCGAATGATATTTCCTGCGCCGTTGACATCCGCATTCAGAATCGTACCTTCCTTTGATTCGTACTGTCCACGGGAGATTCGTTTCCCTGAAAAATGATATTCCAGACGATCCCCTTCTTTGTAGACAGGAATCGGATCTTTGTCGATCAGACTTGCCTTGGACGTATACGATTCCTCTGTTTCAATGACCGGGATACCCGCCTTTGCTGCAACACAGGTCAGTATCCAGAAAAATCTTGTGTATGGAATACTGACAAAGTGCTGATTGTTACAGGAGCCAAGGTTGATTTCCTGCTTTTGGTCTTTGTTGTGTCCGCAGACGATGACCTCTACTTTGTTTTTCAGGCAGAAATCCACGATATAGTGAGCTGCCTTATAGAAAAAGTTGTCGATCCGGCAGGCTCTTTTCTTTGAAATGCGGTTCAGTCTGGCAGAGTTTTTCACGGATTTTGTAGAATCCAACCCTTTTGTCAGTTCTGACATCAAAGCTGCACGTCTGCGGTTAAAGTTCTGATTGATGGATTTTAACCAGTGTCCGTCAATGATAAACGGAGTTGACGAGAAGTTTGTCAGCGCGGTCAGAAAGTTGTCCAGTCCCGGATCCAGTCCAAGAATCCTTGTGGGATTCTCAGGAATGTCAGGTGTTTTGACCTCATCCTGAAATGTCACATATACCATATATCCGCCGTAGCTGGGCTTGACTTCTGTTCTGACATAAGAGCCTTCCGGCTTTCCAACACAGATCGGAACTGAGCAACGTGGAAATGTGATGTGCATTTTTCCTTTGATATCAGACCGTTTTGCAACCTGATTGGTAAAGGTGACAGTCGTGTAAGGTGTCTTGATATATCCAGGCTGTTTTGGCTGTGCCTTAAACTTTCCCGGGTTTTGACGGTACGATGCCAGCAACTCAAAGTGTGATTTCCAGTCTTTAAGAACCTTTCGGAGTACATGCTGGTTTGCCTGTGACGGCATCGCATAGTAGTCAGGATTCTTTGTATTCTTCATCACCGCATCCAAGGTTTCGTAGGTGAGCATCCAGTGATCGGACGTTGGCATGATCGGATGGTTTTTCTGTTTGTTGTCGATGCGCTTTTGGATCTTTGTGCGGGCCGGGTCGCTTGCAGGCAGACTCTGCAGCTGCTTCGTGAGTCGGTCAACATCTTTCTGAAGCTTTTCATTTGCCATTTCAATGCCGATACGTACAGTCTCTATGACCTCATTTTCATTGGAAGTGCGGTCAACCGGAGCTTTTTTCAATCCGGTACGCAGGTTATGAAGAATAAAGTTTGCTGAATTTCGCAGGTTTTTTGCAAGGTGAGTCTGGCACTCGAAATAAGATGCCAGATTTGGCATCCTGTTCTGATCCACAAAAATTGATATGGTATGCATAAAAGGCCCTCCTTTTCAAAAACGTGAGAATATAGTTGACTACACTTATATTATACGATAGAATATAGGTAAAATCAAGCAATATATGTTTTTTTGAATTATTTTATTTTAAAACGAGAGAGGTACTATTATGAGAGCAAATAAGAATGGTGTCAACAAAGACCAAAAGGACAAAGTAAAGAAAGACGGGTACAACAGGGGACAGCATTGTGTTTACTGTCTTACCTATCATATGATTTTCGTCACACATTACCGAAAGCCTGTGATTAACGACGAAATGAGTGCTGCCATGAAAGAATTTTCGAATCATATGGCAGAGCAGTTCCGTGGAAAAGTTTTATCCGCAGAGACAGACAGAGATCATATCCACCTGCTGGTATCACTGCCACCAAATACCAATGTATCCGTCTTTGTAAGAAGCATCAAGACTCAGTTGTCCAGAGAGATGCGCAAGCGATTTCCGGAACAGATCAAACAGTATATTTATGGGGACGATACCTCGTTCTGGAGCCGCAGCTACTTTATCGCAACTACCGGAAGTGTTTCTCTTGAAACAGTAAAGCAATACATCGAATCACAGCGTTCTGAAGAACATCAGGCCAAGAAAAACCAACAATTCCAGAAGAAAACCCTGTTGGAATGATGGTTGCGTTGTTTGTAATCGGCGCATTCATCCCTCGGACGTTCTTGCAAACGGCCGGGGGGTTCTGCGCTGAATCATTATAATTTCTTTAACGCATCCATTTATACCAGCGCTTTTCCACTCTGCCTGGAGTGCAGATTCATCGAGTATCAGAACAATGAATACGGATGCGGCGTCATCGGCAAGGTGGTCAATGTCACTGCCGATGAGAGCGTTATGGTGGATGGGAAAATTGATATGTCTAAGGTCAACGCCATCGCATTTGACCCCTACACCCACGGCTATTATAAAGTCACCGAGCGTGTGGGCGAAGCATTTCGAGATGGCTTAAAGCTGAAAAAGTAAGGTATACAGAAAAAAAGCTAATATTTCTTAGTATATCTGTTATTCCCTATTGTTTTCGTCTGTGACTATCCTTCTCTGCTCCTGATCTCTCTCGGTGTCTTTCCATAATACTTCTCAAACAAATGATAGAAATGACTTACATTTTCATACCCTATCTGCTGTGCGACCTGTTTAACGGACAGTGTCGTCTGTTCCAACAGCTGCTTTGCGTACTTCATGCGTATTTCAATGACATATTGCTGGAATGATTTTCCACGGTATTTCTTTAAAATCAAAGAATAATAATTTCTATGATAATGAAATTCTTTTTCGAGTTCAGAAACCGTAACTTTTGCAACATTCTCCCGGATGTAGCACTCCAATTCGTACAGTAATGCTTTTTCCCTACTTTCTTTACTGTCGGTATGAAGCTGTGGAATATATGCCCAGCATAAATACTGTAAAAGACGAATCATAAGTCCATGCTCGATCTGTTCATATCCGGGTTCCCTTGATAAATCTTCAGCCAGAAGATTTTCTAATAATTGCTCAATGTCTATCTCCTTGCGGGAATATTTTTTGGATCTTTGAAGTTGTAAAAAACTCTGTTCTCTTTTTTGTCTCCATAACGCATGAAACAGAAATCTCTGCATCTCATCTGTCCCATCATAACTTCGCAGCAGCTGCTCCAGATAATCTGATCGAATCTGTAAAAACAGTACCGCTGCATCCTTGGCCTCTATGTAATCCGCATGTTCACAATTCTGATCTGTAATCACAAACTCTCCTTGTTCAAACCGGATTTCTTCTCCCAACAGAATCTGCGTAAAGCTCCCTTCAATGACATAAAGGATTTCCACATACTCATGCTTATGAAACCAACTGCGTCTTGGAAATTCTCTTCGGACTAAACGCTGTCCTGCTGGACTTATACTCCATTCCTTTCCTTCCTTTCCATAAACAATTAATAATGTGGACATTTTCTCTGCAATCTTCCTGTTTGCTGCAGAAGATGCATAATTCGCCTCTCCAAAATAGGGCAATTCGTCATATTCTTGTTGTTTTTCCGAATCCATGTAGAATCTTCTTATTTCCTTGATTCTGTCAATTATTCTCTGATATTTCGTTATTTTCTTCACTTTCACTTTATGTATCCCCCATTTTATAATTCGTGCATTTCGTCCTTATTATTTACTATACCATTTTCTTTAGTCATTGTCATTCCCGTTGTTTCGTTTTATCATAAAATTAAATGATGTTATGTCGAAAGACCCAACTATGAAATCAAGGAGGAGCTTATTATGCGTAATCAGAATATTGATCAATGCTGGCAGTTTCAACATGAACTCTATGATGAATTTCCAGATGCTGAAAAAGCAAAATCCGTTCGGGAAGTGAATCTGCCGCATGATTATATGATTGAAAGTAATGTCAGCGAAAGCGCCGCTTCCGGTCCTGCCAGCGGCTATTATACACAAGGTGTTGCTTATTACACAAAATTAATCGACATCCCGCAGGAATGGGAACAGGAAGCAGTCTATCTGCATTTTGACGGGATTATGATGAATGCTACGGTCGACATCAATGGATGTAAGGCAATTCTGCAGCACAACGGCTATATTCCATTTTCCGTAAATATTACACCTTATCTCTATTTTGGAAAGAAGAACCGTGTAACTATCACTGTAGCCCCAAGTATGCAGCCTAATTCCCGTTGGTATTCCGGTGCCGGAATCTTCCGCAGCATAGAATTGCTTCATATGCCAAAGCTTCATATTGCTTCGGATGGAATCTTTGGTTATACCAAATCCATTGAATATGATACACTTGGCAATCCCGTATGTGCCTATCTTCACACAGAAGTAGAATTACAGAATGAAACTTTAGAAAATAAAATGGCACTTGTAGAAGTATTTCTCACAAAAGACGGAAGTGATGAAGTCCTTCTCAGTCGGAAACAGAAAATGCAGATCAACCCTAACACTACGGATACTGCATACCTGAATCTGACACTTGAGAATCCGGAACTTTGGGATGTAGAGAATCCAAACCTTTATAAACTGCATGCCAGAGTCACAGATCTTGGTGTGTTTAAAACTCATTTTGTTCCATCTGAGAAAAATACAACAGATGAAACTTCCGTTCTTTTCGGTGTTAAGACGATAACGGCAGATGTAAAACATGGATTACGTATCAATGGAAAAACAGTGAAATTAAAAGGTGGCTGTATCCATCATGACAATGGCATGCTCGGCGCTGTATCACTTTATGATGCTGAGTACCGCAAGATTTCTACTTTAAAGAAGATTGGATTTAATGCAGTCCGCACAACACACAATCCACCGTCTGCCGCACTGATGGAAGTCTGTGACCGGCTTGGTATGTATGTTTACGATGAGGCTTTTGATGCCTGGGGAATTATGAAACGGCCTGGTGACTATAATCAGTTTTTCGATGCAGACTGGAAAAAGGATCTCACCCTCTTTATGAAGCGGGACCGTAATCATCCATCCGTTATCATCTGGTCTACCGGAAATGAAATTTCGGAACGTGGCGGTCTGAATAATGGTTATACACTTGCCACACGCATTGCAGAAGCTGCACGTACACTTGATCCCAGCAGACCAATCTCCAATGCAATCTGTTCCTACTGGAGCGGACTTGATGAAGAGTTGTCACTGGAAAACATGAAAAAAATAATGGGAGAAGTCTCTGAAGACACTGTTTCCATACAGAATGCGGACACTGGTAAAAATGATACCAGCTGGGAAGAATACTCCGAAGCATTCACAAATGGTCTTGATATTGTCGGATACAACTATATGGAAGATAAATATCCACTGGATCATGAGATGTTCCCTGAGCGTGTCATCCTTGGATCTGAAAATTATCCAAAAGAAATTGGCATTCACTGGCCAATGGTAGAGAGTACGCCTTATGTCATCGGTGATTTCACATGGACAGCATATGATTATATCGGAGAAGCCGGTATTGGAAAATCTGTTTTCCTTGAGCCGGATGATCCATTATTTAAAATAGGGTCCTTTGCTTTGATGTCTTATAGTTCACAATTCCCTTGGCGTTTTGCGAATGACGCAGACGTAGATATCAATGGCTGTTTGCTGCCACAGGGGGCTTACCGCAGCATTGTATGGGGAAATAATAAGACTTACTTATACTCCTATGACCCTGATGTCTTTGGAAAAAAAGAACTGATCGGTTACTGGGGATTTACAAACGTCACAAAGAACTGGAATTGGAAAGACGCTGATCAAAAACCAGTACAGGTCGCTGTCTTTTCCAATGGAGATGAAGTAGAACTGATCCAGAATGGTACTTCCGTTGGTAAGCTTACTTCCGGAACACGCCTTGCAGCAGATCTTCCACATAGCTTTCTCTTTGACCTGACCTATCTTCCGGGAACTTTGGAAGCTGTCAGCTATAAAGATGGAAAAGAAATCTCACGGGATACACTTGTCACTACCGGACCGGCAAAAGAGCTTCGTCTCATCCAAGAGAAAAAAGAACTCTCCGCCAACGGACATGAGGTAGCTTACGTTCGCGTAGAAATCGTAGATGAAAATGGAATTGTTGTTCCAGACGCAGCACTCAGACTCAATGCAGCAGTGGAAGGTGTTGGCTCGCTGGCTGCCTTCGGTTCATCCAATCCGATTACAGACGAGAATTATACCTCTGGAACTTTCACTTCCTACCACGGAACGGCAACAGCGATCATCCGCAGTGGATACCAGACTGGTATATGTACCTTGACTGTAGGGTGTGAAGGACTTGATGAGAAAAAAATAGCATTCACAATAAAATAATTTCTAATACCCAAAATGATGCTTGCTTTCACTAGATGAAGTCTCCACAACTTTTTCATCGCGGTCTCTCTGTTTCTTACTACCTGTATTCATTTTTGACCTCCTTTTCCCTGGACTAAAAAACGCCCAGACTAGATTTTTTGTAAATCTAATCTGAGCGTTTTATATCTCTCAGGTCTAATTTCTCAGACAAGAAAACCAATTTTACAGATTTTGACAACCCTTTTCCTATATTACACAATACTTGAAAATACCGGGTGGAAATCATTACCTCTCATTTGGGAGTAAAAAGCAGTAATGAATTTTCTTAATCATTACTGCTTCAAACAACTGTTCCCTGCGGGAATCGAACCCACAACTGAGACTTAGGAGTATGGCTTACCATGTGATACACGGTTCGGATGTAACTTCCAATATCA
>ERZ809296.233-NODE-233-length-100112-cov-14.311003_pt1 | contig 100112 bp, 81 predicted proteins | sample MGYA00520511_ERZ809296 | MGnify/ENA primary metagenome ERZ809296 (study PRJEB31576, sample SAMEA3212662) | Homo sapiens | biome: human-gut; feature: human gut; material: fecal | place: Sweden | collected 2012 ...
GCGAAAGTTGCATAGCAACGGAGCAATTCGTGGATATCAGTTGGGGGCAAAATACTTTTTGCCCCCAACATCATAGTATACGATAAAAAGATTAAAACAGCAACTTTTACACTTGAAGCAGGCCTTTCAAAGTAATATATAATAAGAAAAACATAACAGGAGCCTGCTGAGTTTGGTCCGACGACGAAACCATTACACCGAAGGGCTGTAGTAACATGACGCGTGAACTGTAATTTTGTACCGTAAAAGAAACAAAATATGGAAAATCCTATCTTGCCTAAGATTAAGGATTGTACTATAATTGATAAAAGAAAGACAGCGCGAAAAGCGCGTCCGAAGAATGAAAGGAGAATTAAAGTATCATGGGATTTATTGATGAGATTAAGGCAAAAGCAAAGGCCGATAAGAAAACAATTATTCTGCCGGAGTCTATGGACACCAGAACATGGGAGGCAGCTGAGAAGATCTTAAAGGAAGGTCTTGCAAACCTGATCATTTTAGGAAGCCCAGAAGAAGTTGAAAAGTACGGAAAGGGCTATGACGTAACTGGCGCTACCATCATCGACCCAGCTACATATGAGAAGACCGAGGAGTACCTGGATCTGTTCGTTGAGTTAAGAAAGAAGAAGGGTCTGACTAAGGAAGAAGCAAGAAAGCAGGCACTGTCTGATTATGCATACTATGGATGCTTAATGATCAAGGCTGGTGATGCTGACGGTATGGTATCAGGTGCATGCCATTCTACAGCTAACACACTTCGTCCATGTCTGCAGATCATCAAGACAAAGCCAGGCTGCAAGTTAGTATCCGCATTCTTCTTAATGATCGTTCCGAACTGTGAGTATGGTGAGGACGGCGTATTTGTATTTGGTGATTGTGGTCTGAACCAGGATCCGAATCCGGAAGAGTTAGCAGCAATTGCAGCATCCTCCGCAGAGTCCTTCGAGCAGCTGACCGGAAAGAAGGCAAAGGTTGCTATGCTGTCTCATTCCACAAAGGGAAGTGCAAAGCATGATCTCGTAACAAAGGTTGTAGAGGCTACCAAGATTGCAAAAGAGCAGTATCCAGAGCTTGACGTTGATGGCGAGCTTCAGTTAGATGCAGCACTTGTTCCGTCTGTAGCAGCTTCTAAGGCTCCAGACAGCACCGTTGCTGGACAGGCAAACGTACTGATCTTCCCGAACCTTGATGCTGGAAATATCGGCTATAAGCTGGTTCAGAGACTGGCAAAGGCAGAGGCATATGGCCCAGTTACACAGGGTATTGGTGCACCTGTAAACGATCTGTCAAGAGGTTGTTTTGCAGATGACATTGTAGGCGTTGTTGCAATCACCGCTGTACAGGCACAGATGAAGTAAAAATTTTCGATACGAATTGCTCCGTTGCTTTGCAACTCTCGCAATTCTACAAAACATTCGGATTCGCTGATTTTTTTCGAAAATCGCTGCCATCCTCATGTTTTGGCGGGACAAGAAGTCAAAAATCCTCTTGTAAGCAAGCTTACATCGGATTTATGACTTTTTGTCCCTGTATCGTAAAAAAAAACAAAAAACAGTTGACAAATGGTAGTGAAAACTATATAATGTACGAGTGTGCGTAAAGTGTCATGTAAAAATACTTGACACGGGTTCAGCCTGTGAGGAGGTCTGCTATGGTAATTAACATGTCTGAGCTTTTTACTGTGGATGGTACTGTAAAGACATATGAGGTTCCCCTTGAAATGTCAGAGGTCATCTGGAAGCGTAAGAAGTATCCGATTGTAAGTAAGCAGCCAGTTGAGCTGAGGCTTACACATGAGGGAGACAGGAAGATTGCGATAACGGCTAAGGTATCTCTTGTTTTAGAGATGCCATGTGACCGCTGTCTGGATAGCGTAAAGGTACCTATGGATCTTGACTTTGAGAGAAACGTAGATGCTAATGCGTCATCAGAGGAGCGTATCGCACAGTTGGATGAGCAATCCTACATTGACGGGTATCATCTGGACGTAGATGGTATGGTTTTGGATGAAATGATGACGGATATTCCGGATAAGGTGCTCTGCAGAGAGGACTGTAAGGGTGTATGCCCAAAATGCGGAGTAAACTTAAATCACCAGACCTGCAATTGTGATCGTACAGAGTTAGATCCCAGAATGTCAATTATCCGTGAGATATTCGCCAAGAATAATCGTACGGATTCCTGATACAGTAGTCACATCCTGCCTGCCAGGATGTGTATGGCAGGCTGTGAAAGCTTTAATTAAGGAGGTGTAAAACATGTCTATTTGTCCAAAGAATAAAACTTCTAAGGCTAGAAGAGATAAGCGTAGAGCAAACTGGAAGATGGGCGCTGTCAATCTGGTAAAGTGCAGCAAGTGTGGTGCTCTTATGATGCCGCATAGAGTTTGCAAGGCTTGTGGTTCTTATAACAAGAGAGAGATCGTTTCTGTTGAGGACTAATTAAAAAGTTACAAAAAATTGAACGGAGCGTACAGTTTTCGGACTGTATGCTCTTTTTGTTACAGCAAAGGTCTGAAAAAGTTCTTGATTTCTTATACAGAATCGTATATCATGATACTGGGACGAAAAACTCCCCTGTGAATTAACAAGAATGGAAGAAAAAGAATGATTACAGTAGCAGTAGATGGTATGGGAGGCGATAACGCTCCTGCTTGTATGGTGCAGGGCGCAGTAGATGCCGTTAATAAAAACAGCAACATAAAGGTGCTTTTAACTGGTCGTCCGGATGAGTTAAATAAAGCACTTGAGGGACTGACGTACGACAAGTCAAGACTTGAGATCGTGCCGGCATCTGAGGTAATCGAGACTGGTGCACCGCCTGTGGAGTCGGTTCGTACTAAGAAGGATTCTTCACTTGTTGTCGGACTTAAGCTTGTAAAAGAGCAGAAGGCAGATGCATTTGTTTCCTGTGGAAGCACAGGCGCTGTATTAGTCGGCGGTCAGCTGATTGCAGGAAAAATCAAGGGTGTGAAAAGAGCACCGCTTGCACCGGTTATCCCGACTGTAAACGGTGCCATGCTTTTAGTAGACTGTGGTGCTAATGTAGATGCGCGAGCAGAACAGCTGGTACAGTTTGCAAAGATGGGTTCCATCTATGCAGAACATGTGATGGGTATTAAAAATCCTAGAGTCGGCATTGTCAATATTGGTGCTGAAGAGGAAAAAGGAAATGCACTCGTAAAAGAGACTTATCCATTGTTAAAAGAATGTTCAGACATCAACTTCATCGGAAATGTTGAAGCGAGAGATATTCCGTATGGTCCATGTGATGTGCTGGTTTGTGAGGCATTTGTCGGAAATGTCATTTTAAAACTGTATGAGGGTGTTGGAAGTGCATTGATTAAAGAGATCAAGAGCGCGATGCTGTCTACAACGGCAGGAAAGATCGGTGGTCTTCTTGCAAAGCCTTCATTAAAGGGCGTAGTGAAAAAATTTGATGCCAGTGAGTACGGCGGAGCGCCGCTTCTGGGATTAAAGGGTCTTGTAGTAAAGGCTCATGGAAGTTCAAAAGCAAAGGAAGTTACAACTGCAATTGAGCAGTGTGTATCCTTTACTGAGGCAGATATTGCCGCAAAGATAGAAAAAAGTCTGAGTGTGTAAGAACAAAAATTAAAAAAGAAGGTATTAAGAAAGGGTGACTTGTATGGAATTTGAAACACTGCAGAAAATTATTGCTGAGGTTTTAGATGTCGAGGAGGACGAAATTACAATGGACACGAGATTGCTTGAGGATCTCGGAGCTGATTCATTGGACGCGGTTGAGATTATTATGGGAATCGAGGATGAACTGGGAATTACAGTTCCTCAGGAAGAGCTCGAAAGCAAAAATCTGGCAACCGTTGGCGATGTGTACGAATTAATTAATGATACGATGGCGTAAAATGAAAACGGTACATGAGCTGCGAGGTAGATCCTTGCGGCTCTGTCTTTTAATTGTGAGGAGGAATTATGGGTGAATTAGAAAAAACAGTCGGATATACATTTCAGGATCCGAAGCTGTTAGAACTTGCTTTGACGCACAGCTCCTATGCGCATGAGCATTATGCAGGAAAGAGACATGACAACGAGCGTCTAGAGTTCTTGGGGGATGCTGTGTTGGAACTCGTATCAAGTGATTATTTATTTCACAATTATAATGAATATCCGGAAGGAGAGCTGACAAAGCTTCGTGCCAGCATTGTCTGTGAGCAGTCATTAGCAATGTGTGCAGAAGCTATTTCTCTAGGAAAATATCTTCGTCTTGGCAATGGAGAGGACTCCACAGGCGGAAGACTTCGCGCATCAATCACATCTGATGCAATGGAAGCGTTAATTGGTGCCATTTATCTGGATGGTGGATTTGCTAATGCAAAAGAATTTATTACCCGTTTTGTATTAAACGACTTGGAAAATAAAAAACTCTTTTACGATAGCAAAACTATCCTTCAGGAGATCGTTCAAAGAGACTTTAACGAGCCATTGTCATATGAGCTGCTTGCAGAAGAAGGTCCGGATCATGATAAAAAGTTCCGCATGCAGGCAAAGATTGGCGAGAAGGCATATGGTGTCGGAGTGGGTCATACTAAAAAGGGTGCTCAGCAGCTGGCTGCCTATGAGACTATTCTGCTGCTTAAGAAAACAAACGCATAACGTTAGAAATGAGAATAATCTTTTATGTATTTAAAAAGTATTGAGGTGCAGGGCTTTAAGTCATTTGCAAACAAGACGCTGTTTGAATTCCATAATGGAATTACCTGTATTGTCGGGCCAAACGGAAGTGGAAAGAGCAACGTCGCTGATGCTGTGCGCTGGGTGCTTGGAGAACAAAGCTCTAAGCAGCTTCGTGGTGCGAATATGCAGGATGTCATCTTTTCAGGCACGCAAAACAGAAAGCCACAGGGCTATGCGAGTGTGGCAATCACATTTGACAATTCAGACCGTCATCTAAATCTTGATTATAATGAAGTTACCGTATCAAGACGTATTTATCGTTCAGGAGAAAGTGAGTACCGTCTGAATGGAACACAGTGCCGATTAAAGGATGTCACGGAGCTTTTCTATGATACAGGTATCGGGAAAGAAGGATACTCCATTATCGGACAGGGTCAGATTGATAAGATTTTAAGCGGTAAACCAGAGGATCGCCGTGAGCTGTTCGATGAGGCGGCAGGTATTGTAAAATTTAAGCGCCGTAAGGCGGCAGCAAAGAAAAGGCTTGAGAGCGAGCAGGCAAATATGGTTCGTCTAAGCGATATTATGTCAGAGCTTTCAAGGCAGGTTGGACCACTTGAAAAGCAGGCAGCATCAGCAAAGGAATATCTGAGACTTCGCGATGAATTAAAACAATATGATATCGATGCATACGCTGTAGAGAGTACAAAGACAGAGAGTGATTTGGCAGCTCTTGAAAAAAATCTTGCAATTACGACAAGAGACTATGAAGATACAAACAGAAGCAGTGAAGCATTAAAAGCAAAGTATGAAAGACAGCAGGACAGCCTGAATAGTCTTGATGCTCAGATCAGTGCACTTCGCGATGAAATTAGTGACTGCCAGACAAATCGTCAGGAAAAGGAAGGTGCCGTTAATGTATTGAAGGAACAGATCAATACCGAATATTTACGGCGTACTCATACATCACAGCGTATGGAAGTGCTTGAGAAAGAGCAGAAGGAATATGAAGCACAATTAGAAGAGGAACAAAAAAAGCGTCAGGAATGCAGCCGCGAAAGCTATGACATAACGGCAAAAAAGGACGGCGCACAGAGTGTTCTTATTCAGGTGCAGGATGGACTTGCTTCATATCAGCAGGCATTAAAGGATGATCAGGGAAAGATGATTTCCCTGTTAAATGAAAAATCTTCCTTTGTGGGAGAACTGCAAAAATATCAGACGCTTCTTGAACAGGCAAAAACTGAGCAGGCGCAGATGAACCGCAGACTCTTAGAGAGTAAGACAGATGAGTCAATTTGGCAAAAACGCGAAAAAGAGTGTCAGGCAGCATACCAAGAAATCTCACAGAAAAAAACAGAGCTGGCAGAAAAGCAAGCCAAACTTTCAGATTTGCTAGAAAAGGAGCAAAAGCGAAAAGAGCAGCTACAAAATGAGTATTACGAGCAGCGGCGTCTTCATCAGGTTTCTGTTACGCGTGCAGAATCACTTAGAAATCTTGCCGAGCGCTATGAAGGTTATGGAAACAGCATCAGGAAAATCATGGAGGTCAAAAAGCAAAATCCAGGAATCCATGGTGTTGTGGCAGACTTAATTCATGTAGAAAAGCGTTATGAGACGGCAATTGAGACAGCGCTTGGAGGTGCAATTCAAAATATCGTTACCGATACCGAGCAGACAGCAAAGCACATGATTGAATATTTAAAACAGGGCCGTTTTGGACGAGCTACGTTTTTGCCACTTGATGCAATCACGGTGCGAGATGAGTTTTCGCAAAAGGATGCATTAAAAGAGCCTGGTGTGATTGGACTGGCAAGCAGCCTTGTTAAGACATCAGATATGTACAAAAGATTGGTGTCATTTTTGCTGGGAAGAATTGTCGTTGTCGATACAATTGATCATGGAATGAAAGTTTCAGCAAAGTATAGAAGAAGCCTTCGCATTGTTACACTTGAAGGAGAGCTGTTAAATCCTGGCGGATCTATGACAGGTGGTGCCTTTAAAAACAGCAGCAACTTGCTGGGACGAAATCGAGAGCTTGAAGAGCTCGAGATTAAAATAAAAAAGGAAACAGAAAACTTAAATAAGTTGTCATCTTCCTTTGAAGAATTAGAAAAGAAAGTAGTGAATCTCTCACAGCAGACTCAAAAACAGCAAAATGAGATTCAAAATTTGACCTTAAAGGAGACGGAAGGACGTCTTCGAGTAAGAGAAGCAACGCAGCGCGTTGAGGAAATTGTAAAAGACCGCGAGCATTTAAATAATGAACTTGTTTTGCAGGAAGGAAAGCTTGAGAGAATTAAAGCAAGCTTTGAGCAGGTAGCAAGTGCAATCAAGGAGCTTGAGTCTGCTGGTGATGAGTCTAAAGACAGTGCAGACAGAAATCAAAGCTTTGTTGATGAGATGATGAAGCAGCGCGACGATTTGACAAAAGAAATTTCCGAGCTTAGCACAAAGCAGCTGCAGTTAAAGCAGCAGGAGCAATTTATTTTAGCTAATATAAGCCGAATTGCTCAGGAAGCAGATAAACGAAAGACAGAGCAGGAAGAACTGGAAACAGTCTTTTTGGCATGTGAAGATGCTGTAGCACAAAAAACGGCTCAAATCGATGAAGTGCAAAAGCAGATGCAGGCACTTGAGGTGACTGTGCAGCAAAAGGAAGCAGAGCTGTCAAAGGTAAATGAGCGAAGAAATCATATCAATGATTCATTAAAAGGCTTTTTTGCAAAGAGAGAGGAGCTTTCAACGAGACTATCTGCTCTTGACAGAGATCTTCTTCGCATGAATAACCACAAGGAACGCTTTGAGAGCCGTCTTGATGAGCTTGTTGAGTATCTTTGGGAAGAATATGAGCTTCGTCCGAGTGATGCTAAGGCAGCAGCCAAAAGTGATAGGCCGCTTAGTGAGCTAAAAGAGCATATAAGTGAACTTAAAAAGAGCATACGCGGACTTGGCAGTGTCAATGTAAGTGCAATTGACGAGTTCAAAGAGGTGTCGGAGCGCTATACCTTTATGAAGACGCAGTACGAAGATCTTGTTGAGTCTGAGAAGACTTTGCAGAAAGTCATTGAAGAGCTTGATGAGGGTATGCGAAAGCAGTTCAAGGAAAAGTTTGAAGAAATTCGCGTCGAGTTTGACCGAGTTTTCAAAGAACTTTTCGGAGGCGGCAAAGGTACACTTGAGCTAGTTGAAGATGAGGATGTGATAGAGGCTGGCATTCGTATTATCTCACAGCCGCCAGGCAAGAAGCTTCAGAACATGATGCAGCTTTCCGGAGGCGAGAAGGCGCTTACTGCAATTGCGCTGATGTTTGCTATTCAGAATTTAAAGCCGTCGCCGTTTTGTCTTCTTGATGAGATAGAGGCAGCGCTAGATGATTCTAATGTAGGCCGTTTTGCAAACTACCTGCATAAGCTTACGGCAAACACGCAGTTTATTGTAATTACACATAGACGAGGAACAATGACTTCAGCTGACCGCCTGTATGGTATCACGATGCAGGAGAAGGGTGTATCCACACTCGTAAGCGTCAACTTGATTGAAAAGGATCTCGACAAGTAATTGTCAACAAATACAGAAATATATAGGCAGGTGGACTATGGAAGAAAAGAAAAAAGGCTTTTTTGCTCGATTAAAGGAAGGTTTGACAAAGACAAGAAACAGCATTGTTTCAGGAATTGACTCTGTTTTCAGAGGCTTTACGGACATTGATGATGATTTCTATGAGGAAATCGAGGAAATTTTAATCATGGGCGACTTAGGTGTTGATGCGACGGAGAAAATCCTAACAGATATGAAGCAGAAGGTAAAAGAGCTTCATTTAAAGGAGCCTCACGAGTGCAAGGAGGTTTTAATTGACAGTATCCGCCGTCAGATGGATCTGGGTGAAAATGCCTACGAGTTTGAGCACAGAAAATCAGTTGTGCTTGTCATCGGTGTCAATGGTGTTGGAAAGACGACATCAATTGGCAAATTGGCTGATCAGTTAAAGGCAGAGGGAAACAGTGTGCTCTTAGCAGCAGCTGATACTTTCCGTGCTGCTGCAATTGATCAGCTTGAAGAGTGGGGAAAGCGTGCAAATGTTGGTGTTATTTCCCATAAGGAAGGTTCCGACCCGGCAGCAGTTATTTTTGATGCTGTTCAGGCAGCAAAGGCAAGAAATACAGATGTTTTAATTTGTGATACAGCCGGTCGTCTTCATAATAAAAAGAACCTGATGGAAGAGTTAAAAAAGATCAATCGTATCATCGACAAGGAGTATCCGGAAGCATACAGAGAGACGCTTCTTGTTCTTGACGGTACAACTGGTCAGAATGCACTTTCTCAGGCAAAGCAGTTTATGGAAGTTGCTGATATTAGTGGTATCATCTTAACAAAGATGGATGGAACCGCAAAGGGTGGAATCGCAGTAGCGATCCAGTCCGAGCTTGGCATTCCGGTTAAATATATCGGTGTTGGCGAGCGCATTGATGATCTGCAGAAGTTTAATTCCGAGCAGTTTGTCACCGCATTGTTTGACCGCAAGGACACATCGTCTGAGCAGTAAAGCACCAAAGCTCTAACGGGAAAAAGCAGAAAAACTAGCAATACAATGTAGTACAATGTAGTAGAAAGTGCAGCAAGTAACGCACAATAAGCGAAAAGAAAGGCATGAGAAAATGGAAGAATTGACATTAGAGAAATTTGAGGAAGCCAGTGAGATCGTAAGCCGCGTCACACTGGAGACAAAATTAAAGTACAGCGAGTATTTCTCAAACCAGACTGGAAATAAGGTCTATTTCAAGCCTGAGAATATGCAGTACACCGGAGCTTACAAGGTAAGAGGTGCGTACTACAAGATTTCCACTTTAAGTGAGGAGGATCGCGCAAAGGGTATCATCACTGCATCCGCAGGAAATCACGCACAGGGTGTTGCTTACGCAGCAAAGCTGTACAACGCAAAGGCAGTTATTGTTATGCCGACAAATACACCGTTAATTAAGATTAACCGTACCAAGAGCTATGGCGCTGAGGTTGTTCTGTACGGAGATGTGTATGATGACGCATGTGAGCATGCGTTGAAGCTTGCAGAAGAACATGGATATACATTTATCCATGCTTTCAATGATCTGGATGTTGCATGTGGACAGGGAAGCATCGCAATGGAGATTATAAAGGAGCTTCCGACTGTTGATTACATTCTTTGCCCAATCGGCGGCGGCGGACTGTGTACAGGTGTTTCCACATTAGCGAAGATGCTTAATCCAAAGATTAAGGTTATCGGAGTAGAGCCAGAAGGTGCAAATTGTATGCAGGAATCCTTAAAGGCTGATCATATTGTAAGCCTTCCGAGTGTCAACACAATTGCAGATGGTACAGCAGTGCGCACTCCTGGAGATAAGCTGTTCCCGTATATTAAAGCAAATGTAGATGAGATCATCACCGTACCGGACGACGAGCTGATCGGTGCATTCCTTGATATGATCGAGAATCACAAGATGGTTGTAGAAAACTCCGGACTTCTGACTGTTGCAGCACTCAAGCATCTTGATGTAAAGAACAAGAAGATCGTTTCCATCTTAAGCGGTGGTAACATGGATGTCATCACTATGTCCTCTGTTGTACAGCACGGATTAATTCAGAGAGGAAGAATCTTCTCCGTATCCTGTCTGCTTCCAGATAAGCCGGGTGAGTTAGCAAAGGTCGCTTCCCTTATCGCACAGGTAAAGGGCAATATCATTAAGCTTGACCACAATCAGTTTATTACCATAAATAGAAGCGCAGCAGTAGAGTTAAAGATCACCATGGAGAGCTTTGGTGAGAGTCATAAGAAAGAGATCATCGCTGCATTAGCAGAGGGTGGTTTCCGTCCGAAGGAAATTAGAGCAAATCTGTAATAGGGGAATGGCTTTTATATGTTACGAAGACTCCACGGACTCGTGGAGTCTTTTTGCACGTATGAAGAAAAAGATAAAACAAATAATGGTGTCGGTAATCGGAAAGGAGTTTAAGAAATGGAGCAATTAAGACTTCCGGTAGGAATTGAGGATTTCGCGGAAATTAGAAGACATGGGTATTATTATGTAGATAAAACTCAATTAATCGAACAAGTTCTTAACAGAAGAAATAAAGTATCTTTGTTTACAAGACCACGCCGCTTTGGAAAAACACTGAATATGAGTATGCTTCAGCACTTCTTCGAGATTGGAACCGATCCAAAGTTGTTTCAAGGTCTTTCTATTTCTAAAAATAATGAATTATGCGAAAAACATATGGGAAAATATCCAGTTGTATCGATCAGCTTAAAGAGCATTCATGCAGATTCGTATGCAAAGGCCAAGGCTCAGTTGATCAAATTGGTGAACCGAGAGGCTAGAAGAGTACAGTTTTTACTGGACAGTGATAGACTGACAGCAGTTGATAAAGCACTTTTTAGTGAACTTTTAGATCGGGAGATGGAAGAAGACACGCTTGTAAGCAGCCTTCAAGAGTTGACAGAACTGTTAGAAATTCACTTTGGACAGCAAGTGATTGTTTTAATTGATGAATATGATGTTCCACTTGCAAAGGCAAACCAAAATGGTTACTACGATGAAATGGCGCTACTACTTCGCAATTTTTTTGAAAATGTATTAAAAACAAATGATAGTCTGGAATTTGCTGTTCTGACGGGATGTCTGCGCATTGCAAAGGAGAGTATTTTTACTGGATTAAATAATTTTAAGGTCTATTCAATTACCGATACGGATTATGATGAAACATTTGGATTTGTTGATGATGAAGTGAAAAAGATGCTTAAAAGTTTGAACCAGCAAGATCATTATGAGGAAGTCAAAGAATGGTATGATGGATATCGGTTTGGAAATACAGATGTCTATTGCCCTTGGGATGTTGTAAATTATTGCGCAGACCATTTGACAACCCCCAATGCGACACCAAAAAATTATTGGTTAAACACAAGCGGGAACGAAGTAATCAATCATTTTATTGATAGTGTTGGGGAACCACAGAAGCTTGCAAAAACAGAATTAGAACGTCTTGTGAGTGGAAATGTGGTTCGAAAGCGGATTAACGAAACGATTACCTACAAAGAATTATATTCCACAATTGATAATTTATGGAGTACACTCTTTATGACTGGGTATTTGACCCAAAGAGGATCAGAGGACGACGGACGCTATCGTTTGGTAATTCCGAATAGGGAGATCAGAAATATAGTCACAGATCATATTTTAAGTCTGTTTCAAGATGAAGTCAAAAAAGATGGTCAAATGGCAAATGCATTTTGTCAGGCATTGATGGAAGGAAAAGAAAAAGAGGTTGAACGGCTGTTGACTGCCTATATGGGTAAGACAATTAGCATTCGTGATACTTTTGTTCGAAAATCAATCAAAGAAAATTTCTACCATGGTATTCTTCTTGGGATTTTGAGTTTCAAGACAGGCTGGGAGGTGTCATCAAATCGAGAATCCGGAACTGGATTTAGCGATATCTTGATCGAGATTGATGATTCAGATATTGGAATTGTAATAGAAGTAAAATATTCAGATGATGAAGATCAGCTAGAAAAAGATTGTAAAGAGGCATTAAAGCAGATCAAAGATCGAGACTATACACAGAAGCTTAGAGATGCTGGTTTTCATAAGATTTTAAAGTATGGAATTGCTTGCCAGATAAAGACCTGTAAAGTATTGGTGGAGATTTGAGAAAAAAGTAGCTGTTTAAAAACCTAAATAAAATTGACAAAATACTGGTATTCATGATAACATACAGATAGAAGAAAAAATAAAACAATATTGTGCGTGATATTTCAAAGAAGGAGGTACAAACTATGAGCAAAAGAGTTCGAATATTAGTTGCACCTACATGTGTTTCTGTAATGCTGTCAGCAGTTGTGCCAGTGTTTGCCAAGAATGATCAGGAAACGCTTGGTGTACAGTTAGCCATGGAATATTTATTATCACAGGATGCAAGTGATAATGTAAAAGTTAGTTTTCGAATGGACGGTACGGCAGAAAGTACCGAAGAGTTAACAGCGATAGGTGAGAAACTGGCTGATCGGATCTCACAGGTGCTTTTAAAGGAAGGAAAGGAGTCCTATCAGTCAAGTCAGTATCCGTATACGGAGAGCGGATTTTGGCTTAATTACTGGTACGATGAGAGTCTTGGCAGCTGCATTGGATGTGTGCTTGATCCGACAGATAATGGGTTGACAGTAGATCTATTTTTACATAACTATGAATCCCTTTCAATTGACTGGTCAGATATTCCATTTGGACTTTCCTTTGGAGATGACTGTAATCAGATTGAAGCAGCAATACAAAATGCACCATATTATTGCGACGAGAAGGATCTGGGAACGTTTACGGATATCATGTATCTTGTTTTGACACCAGGTGCAGATCAAGTAGAATATATCCAGCTGAATGCAACCTCGTACCTTATAATGCAGAATATGAAGATTCAGGCAGAAAATGATGTGATCATCCCTACTTCTAACTATTTATATAATGCTATTTATTATATGGAAGATGCAGAGGATGCTGAGGCTCAGAAGACAGAAGTGGCAAAGATACTGGCTAAGAAGTGGGATGGAAACTGGACGAATGGCTATGAAAAAGGAAATTGGCAGTATTACCTGTCAACAGCAGATTACCTAGGTGATGATCCGTTGATTGAGACAGATTTCTGGAAACAATGGGGACGTGTTTTTTCTTCGTACTGCAGTGTGAGCGTGGGTGAGACGATGACGAGTGGTCATTCGACTGTGACACATAGTGGAAAGGGCATCATGTCGATTGAACTGTTGCAGTCATGGAAGGTCAAATGAGAGACGGAAAAAGTAATTTTTATTAGACAAAGGACTTTTGCTACAAAAACAGATAAAATAAACATGCCATAATAGTGATACTTGCAGTGACGCAAGTGAGATAAAAAAGCCAGACGGGTAAACACATACAATAATATTTGCATTAGCTGAGAAAAAAGTGTGAAAAAGACACAAAAACAAGGAAAATGATATTTACTTTTAAAATTATATAGTGTACCCTTTTAGATAGAGTGGTGATTTATCAAAGTTTTTAATTGATTTGGAGATTGTTATTACTACAAATCTAAAGAGGGGACAAGTTGGCATGAAAAAATATAAATTAACAGATAATATTAGCTTTTTGGCATCTGTGATGCGTCAGGCATCCAAAGCTTCCTTTGTGTTTGTGCTGTTGCGCATTCCGCTCGAGGTCATCATTCCGTATATTGGAATTTGGTTTCCGAATTTGATCGTGCGGGCAATTGAGGAAAGTGTAAATAGGACACATTTGTTTACACAGGCAGCTATTCTCGGAGGACTGTTAGTCGTGTTGTCGTTAGTGAATCAGTATGGCAAAGGAATCGTGAGTGCGGAGTCGGCGTATGTGCGCATGAAGCTGACGGATATGCTAAATGACAATTTAATGGATTGCAGCTATGACATGCTCGGTGACAAGAAGGTAATGCAAAGTCTGAGCCAGGCATCGCAGCGTATCTGGTCTAATACAGGATTTTTGGTCAATGCAGGTGAGAATACGGTTGCCTTCTTTTCAGCGGTGGCAGGTGTGGTCGTGTATCTTGCGGTGTTGTCAAAGCTTCCATTTTGGGTAATCCTTCTTTTGATCGCGGCGACGGTCGTGAGCTTTCTGACATCAGGCTTTGGCGAAAAGATACGACAGAAGCGCAACGATTATTTTGGTGAGAACGTAAGTCGTTTGCTAGAGTTATCAAGTGAGATGTCGGATGCCGCAAAGGGCAAGGATGTACGCCTCTATCAGATGCATCCGTGGGTTAATCACTATTACAATATTTATAACAAAAAACTGAATCGTGAGTATGGTCATATCGCAAAGTGGAATTTTATTTCAGACTCGATTGGAACTGTGCTGTCATTTGCAGCCGATGCTGTTGTGTATCTGTGCCTTACTGCATTTGCCATGCAAGGGAAAATTACTATCGCGGAGTATGTGCTGTATATTGGTGCAGCGACTGGATTCACCGCGTGGGTGCGTCAGGTGACAGGACTTTTGCAGCGCGTCTGGAAGGTGAACGGTGATCTTTCATGTGTTCGAACCTTCCTTGATACGGACAGTCGTGAAGAGGAACAGGGACAGTCGATACCATCTGGTGGATGGGTTTGCGCAGCGGATGTCTTAAAGAAGGGTGATCCGTGTGAGGTCGAGTTTGATCGTGTCAGCTATCGCTATCCAAATAATGAAAAAGATACCTTAAAAGAATTGTCCTTCAAGATAAAAGCGGGAGAGAAGATTGGGCTAGTTGGTATGAACGGCGCAGGAAAGAGTACACTGATTAAACTTTTGTGTAGATTAATTCGCCCAACTAGCGGTCATATTCGGATTAATGGTGTCGATATCACATCAATGGAGCGAACGGAATGCTATAAACTATTCTCCACTGTCTTTCAGGATCTTCATATCTTTCCAGTGTCCATAAAAGATAATATTGTCTGGGATGGACAAGTTGATGAGGCCTATTTTGCCCAGTGCTTAGAACAGGCTGATCTGGCTGAGTGGGTGTCTTCCCTTAAGGAAAAAGAGAACACAAAACTAGTACAGGAGTTAGAAGAAGGTGCTGTGAATCTGTCAGGAGGCCAGTCACAGAAGTTGTTATTGGCGCGAGCATTATATAAAAATGCACCGATTCTTCTTTTGGATGAGCCGACTGCGGCACTCGATCCGATTGCTGAGAGCAATATTTATGAAAAGTATAATCAGTTGTCTGCGCACAAAACGTCCATCTTTATTTCCCATCGTCTGGCAAGTACACGCTTTTGTGATCGTATCTTCTTGATGGAGGATGGACGGATTGCAGAGGAAGGAACGCACGAAGAACTCTTAAAAAAGGCAGGAAGTTATGCAAAAATGTTTGAGGTGCAGCGTCAATACTATGTATAAATTGTTTACACTATTGCACTTGAGGGAGGAAAGGAGAAAAAAGATATGCTGAAACAGATCAAAACCATATTGAAAACAGCAGCGCTAATTGCAAAGACCTCGCCGTGGAATCTTCCTGCATTTATTGGAAGTCGCTTTCTTGAGATTGTCCAGCCCTTTGTCACATTATTCTTTTCGGCAAAGATTCTTGATTTGCTCACGCAGGGCGCGGATCGGCCGCAGGTCGTACAGTGGATTATAGCTGGCAGCGCAGTTACGGCACTGATTCATCTGACTGGTCGTTTCTTTGCCAATTTAAATAGCGTTGAGGGTATGGACTTATTTGTTAAGCTGTATGAAGAAATGAGTGCAGCGATGATGCGGGCAGATTACAGTGAACTGGAAAATGGAAAGATGCGCGAAAAGTATGAACGAATTGTCCGTGCTGCTAATGTGTACTGGTATGGTCCATGGGAGGTACCAGGGGTGTTAATGAATGTCACAGAAGGTTTGACTGTTGTGATTTCTTCATTTGCGTTGGCCTATCCGGTCTTTGTACAGGCAGAGGGAAAGGACTGGTGGCAGACTGTTCTTCTCATTGCACTGATTGTAGGTTCGGCAACGTACTCATTTTTTGCGGAGCGTAAGCTCTATCAGTTAAAAGAGCAGGGATTGGAAGGCCAGATTCATGACAATCAGGTGTTAAATTATATTGATCAATACATTACGGCAGACAAAGCAGCAAAGGATGTGCGCTTGTATCAGCAGCAAAACAGCATTCGCCGTTTTCGCGATACGTTTAACCAGAAAATGCGTCAGGGTGTAGGGGAATCCAGACGCAGAAAAGAAGCGTCAAACAGTGCGATTCGCGAGATGTTTGGGCGACTGATTAATTTTGCTGGCTATCTGATCGTTGGCATCCGTGCAGCACAGGGATATTTTTCGATTGGAGATGTGCTTTTGTACGCGGGTGCATTGTCACGTGTCTCAGAGGGTGCACGTATGCTTGTCTACTCCATGCAGCACGTAGCGATGCAGGCACCACATTGTCAGGAGTTTCTTGATTTTGTTCAAACTGGAAAGAAGACCAAAAAGAGATCGGAAGAAGTATCTGTTGCTCGTTCAACGCCTCATGAGATTCGTTTTGAACATGTAAGCTTTTCGTATCCGGGCAGCGCAAAGCCTGCCGTAGAGGATGTCAGTCTTGTAATCAAAAGTGGGGAACATCTTGCAATTGTCGGGAAAAATGGAAGTGGAAAATCGACCTTTGTTAAGTTGCTGTGCCGCATGTACGAGCCACAAAAAGGTCATATTTATTTGGATGGGAAAGAGATTCGATCTTATTCAAAAGAGGAATATTGGAAAATTCTAGGCGTTGTCTTTCAAGATTTTGCACTTATTGGTTTGCCACTTGCAGAAAATATTGCTGCATCAGAAGAGTACGATGAAAATAAGGTACGCCATTGTTTAAAAGATACCGGCTTAGAAGAATGGGTAGACCAGCTAAAAAATGGACTGAATGAATGGATGTCAGCTTCTGAGGGTACAGCACCATCTGGTGGAGAAAAGCAGCGTCTGGCATTAGCTCGAGCACAGTACCGTGATCCATCTTTGATGTTGCTGGATGAGCCGACTGCGGCACTTGATCCTGTGGCAGAGTCAGAGATTTTTAAGAAATGCCGTGAGATCACTGGATCAACCAGTGCGGTCTATATCTCACATCGCCTTTCTGCCTGTCGCTTTAGTGACCGCATTCTCGTGTTCGATGATGGACATATTATCCAGGAAGGTCATCATGACGAGTTGGTACAGCAAAAAGGTACGGTGTACGATAAGCTTTGGCAGGCACAGGCACAGTATTATACGTGATGTCACATTACGGGAAATGGGAGGGATGTAGAGAATGAACGATAAGAAGTATTCGCTATCGAATAATGTATTCTTTTTGCTGCGAATGATAAGAAAATATTTACCTATGTCATTTGTCTTTGTGATAATAGACATTCCACTGGCTGTTTTTCTGGATTATGTAGGTGTGCGAATTCCCAATTTGATTGTTGGAATGATTCAGGGATATTCAGTGTCGGTTGGGATTATTGTGGCGTTTGGCATTGCCAGTGTAGTAGCAGCAGTCATATTGCAGTATGGAAATCGTATGGTTTCTGCACAGGCACCTCAGTTGTGTGCTAAGTTGGATTTAAAATTATTTGAAAAGTACATGACATGCAGTTATGAAAAACTGGAAGATGCAGATTTTACGGCGCACTACAAGGAGGCAGATGGTTATCTGGCGGATGACAATCATTTTTTGTCGGAAGCAGCAATGCATATTATTGAGATTGGTTCTGGTGCATTGGGAATTATTCTTTATTTTTCTATTTTAATTAGATTGCCCAAATGGGTGTTAGCTGTATTGATTACAGGTACAATTGTGGAACTGTTGATTAGCCGAAATGCGGAAAATGAACGAAAAAAACGGCAGGAAACGATTGGAAGGCTTACCAGAAAAGCCGATTATATGAATAAGACAGCAGCGGATGTTCGCTCGGCTAAGGATATTCGAATTTTTGGTATGATTCCTTGGCTGGAAGAAAAGTTTACAGCAGTATTGGATCGCTTTCACATTGAGAATACACAGGTTGAAAAACAGCGTATTCGGATTGCGGGAATTCGTGCAGGAATTAGTGGCGTTCTGGAGATTTTGACTGGAATTTTGTTAGCTGTTTTTGTGCTACAGGAAAAATTATCATTAGCAGAATATATTCTTTATGTAGGAGCAATTCGAAGCTTTTCTATGTGGAGCTTTCAGTTTGGAACGCTTATGCAAAACTTTTATCGGATGAATGGTGATTTGAGCCGTATACGGTCATTTATTGACGGAGAAGAAACAATACAGTTAAATACGCAGACACAGGTAAATAAGCAGTCCAATAGGTCGATAGTAAATACTACCGGAATGAAATTTGATCATGTATCGAAAATTGAATTTTTACATGTTTTTTATCGCTATCCCAAGAGTGACAGATGGATTGTAAAAGACCTTTCATTTGTCATTGAGGATGGAGAGAAAATTGCACTTGTTGGAATGAATGGTGCGGGAAAGACAACAATGATTAAACTGTTGTGTGGATTGTTAATTCCAACAAAAGGCACAATACGAATTAATGGTGTGTCCTCTACCGATATAAGCAGAGAAGACTATTATCGCTTGTTTTCTACGGTCTTTCAGGATATTCATCTGTTTCCGGCAAGCATTCAGAGAAACATTGTATGTAGTGATGAGCAGATTGATCCGATACGGTTTGATGATGCTGTAAAAAAGTCGGGAATGGATCAGGTAGCTCAAAAGTTTCGAGATGGATTGAACACTCTTTTGGTAGCAGAGGTGGATGCGGATGCAGTGAATCTTTCGGGTGGACAAGTGCAGAAGCTGATGCTTGCACGCGCGATCTATAAGAATGCGCCAATTTTGCTTTTAGATGAGCCGACTGCGGCATTGGATCCGATTGCAGAGAAAAATATTTATCTTCAATATAATGAAATGGCAGAAGGAAAGGTATCTGTCTTTATTTCACATAGATTGGCAAGTACAGTTTTTTGTGACCGAATTTTCTTTATGAAAAATGGAATTATTGCAGAGGAAGGAACACACGAAGAATTGATACAGAAAAAAGGAGATTATTACGAGGCTTTTTCTGTACAAAGCAAATATTATCAGGAAGAAGAGGAGGAAGCACAGTGAAGGCACATAATCAGAAAATTCAAGGAAGTTTGCAAATAATTATCAAGACGGCGGGTGTGTTGAACCAGATTTTGCCATGGACGATTGCAATCTTTGCTGGAGGACAGCTGATTGTGTCGTTACAGCCGTATTTGACTGTATTTTTGTCTGCGAGAGTTGTGGACTTGCTTTCTGCACATGCAGAGATGAAGCGGGTAATTGCGCTGATCGTGATTTCGGGTGCTGGTACGTACACATTGATCTTTCTGGGAAAATATTTTGATAGTAAACGCAATGTGAAGGGGCTTGATTTGTATTGGGCAATTTTATGGAGAATGAATCGAGTCTTAATGAAATGTCCATATTCCGAGGTGGAAAAAACGAAGATCAGGACACAGCAGGAGGAAATTATTCAGGCATATCGTATGAGTGGCTATGGTCCATGGAAAATTCCGGAGATAATGATGGAGTTAATCAGTGGATGTGTAATGATTATCATGTCAATTGTAATGGGAGGTGCTGTTTTTCTTCCAGTTCAGGGGGAACGTGTACCGTGGGCAACTGTGGTTATGTTAGCTCTTACTGTCATATCAGTCATTGTATCGGTAGTTTCACAGAGACAGCTGCTTTTACTGAATCAACAAAGTATTGGTGATATGGGAAAGATATTCATGAAAGAAAATTATCTGTTGTCTTACATGGATGAGCAGAAGGCAGCAAAGGATATCCGTATCTATCAGCAGCAAAATGAGATTATTGGGCAGCTTGCTTCTGCGTTTGGTGTATTTCACACATTTATTTTTCAGAGAGGAAAGAAAGAAGCTCGTAATTTAGCACTGCGTAGTTGCTGTGCGCAGCTTCTTACGGCGGCATCTTATGTGATAGTCTGTGTTCGTGCAGTAAATGGAGAGTATTCAATTGGAGCAGTTGTCCAGTATGTGGGAGCGGTTGTTCAACTTTCGGAAGGAATCCGAATGCTTGCATCATCGCTTCAGATGATTCAAATACAGGCACCATTCTGTAAGAAATTTCTTGACTTTATTGATATTGACGAACATTCCGAACAGGACGAACAGAAAAAAACGGGTCAGAAGATGCTCGCACCGGAAAATGTGCAGGAGATCACGTTTGATCATGTATATTTCTCTTATAAAAAGGACGGAAACTATGTGTTGAGAGACATTAGTTTTTCACTTCATAAGGGGGAGCATATTGCAATGGTTGGCATGAATGGAAGTGGAAAGACAACTTGTATTAAACTGTTATGTCGTTTGCTAGAACCAGACAGCGGAACGATTTATTTGGATGGTACGGATATCAGGGAATATACAAAAGAGTCTTGTTGGAAATTGTTTTCAGCTGTATTTCAGGATTTTCAGATGTTTGCACTTCCAATTGGAGAAAATATCGCTGGAAGTACCACATATTCACAGGAAAGAATCATGAAAAGTTTGGATGATTGTGGAATGGGGGCTTGGATTAAAAAGCAAAACAAGGGACTGAGTCAGGAATTGTTTCGTGTGAATGAGGATGGTATTAATGTTTCAGGTGGAGAAAGCCAGAAATTAGCAATTGCCAGAGCATTGTATTTTAATCGACCATTTATTATTATGGATGAGCCGACGGCAGCACTTGATCCGGTTTCAGAATCGGAAATCTATGAAAAATTTCATATGTTGGCAAAAGGAAAAGGTGCAGTTTATATATCACATCGCCTCTCTTCCTGCCGTTTCTGCAATCAAATTTATGTGTTTGATAATGGGAAATTGATACAGAAAGGAACGCATGAAGAGTTAGTTGAACAAAAAAATGGAAAATACAGGCAGCTTTGGCAGGCACAAGCAGAGTTTTATGAAAAGAAGAGCAGTGCATCACAGAAAATTTGATAAGATAAAACCATCGAGTAGGTTGTGCAAACACATAGCCAACCCGATGGTTTTTGACGCGAAATTTTATTGATATCAAATATTTGCCGATTATCACACATGGTACAACAACCGCTTCGCATAGGATTCCCGATACGCGGACGGTGACAATCCGGTACATTTCTTATAAGTGCGGGCAAAATTATGAGCATCGGTGTAACCAAGCTTTACGGCGATTTCACCGATGCTCAAATTTGTATCGGTTAGAAGATAGCTTGCCTCATCCATCTTTGATTTTAAGATAAATTGCTTTAACGGCACACCAGAAAGCTTACGGAAAAGGTGTGATAAATATTTCTCATTGTAGCCAAAATGGAGCGCAATATCTGAAACACGTAGGTTGTTGGCGCGGTTTAGTTTTATGTAGTCAAGCATATCGGAGTAGATTTGCTTCTGCGCAAGCTTATTTGTATCTGTTTCTTCTTTTGTCAGCTGAGAATATAGCTCACATACAAGTGATGTTGTCTCATAATTCAAGGCAAGATGACAGTGACCATCACGTACATTGCTTTGCAGCTGTTTCATTAAAGCAACTAACTTGGCTGGGTTTGGCGTAATGCCCTGAATTGGAATACGAATTGAGGTAGAATCAGAATTTGTTTCTTTAGCGGCATCTGGTTGCAGTAAGGTATAAGGAGCACATGACGAAAAATGAATCCAATAAAATGAACAATTAGAAGCCTTTAGACCTTTGCGCCTGTTATCTGGTGCAGCAAGTGGTGGGAGAAGCAGATATTCGCCTGGATGAACCGTAAATGGGATATGGTTGTATTCCAAATATAAGACGTCATCAGTCATTAAAATCAGTTCAAAATCAGTCAGATCAAAATCTTCATGCATCCAGATATCAGATGGAGCTTCAAATTTACCGCTCATATGATAGTCTAGGGGGGCATTTAAAGGGATCTGTATCAATGAATTTTTCATGGTCGTTCCGTTTCCTTTCTGCAATAATAAACACACATAACTTGAGTATATCACAATAAAATTTAAAAGAAAAGGATAACCTTTTGACACGCTTTCTATCTTTTCGATATTCCATTTTTCTACTGTCAATATTATACTATTGAAAAAAGAAAAAACGCTGAATAATTAGATATTAATACAAGAAAAGGAGAGAGAAACGTGAGTAAACTTCAAAATTTTGACTATCAAAATGTCGCCTTAAAGGAAGGCCATTGGAAGAAACAGAGAGATGAGCTTATTGAGACTTACCTAAAAATCGAGGATGATGACCTGCTTCACCCATTTCGCAAGCTGGCAAATCTTCCAAATAAAGGACATGGTCTTGTTGGTTGGTATGGAAGCGGAGCATCTACATTTGGACAGAAGTTAGGAGCATTTGCCAAGCTGTATCTAGTGACAGGAGATATCCGTTTAAAGGAAAAGGCGATTCGACTGGCAGATGGTTGGGGTGAGTGTCTGGCGGCGTCAGATTGTGTGGCAGACTGCAACGGCACGTACAATTATGATAAGCTGATGGGAGGTTTTCTTGATCTGTACGAGTATCTTGGCTATGAACCGGCGAAAGAATATGTGCGTGCGCTGACGAAGAGCGCAGATGCAAGACTTGACAAGGAAGTTTGCCGTGATGGTTTGCAGATCATGAGCGGCGATATGATTGAGTGGTATACGCTTCCAGAACAGATTTACCGCGCATATCAACTTACAGGCGAACAGCTCTATCTTGATTTTGCAAAGGTGTGGGATTACGACTATTTTTGGGATAAGCTTCTTGCTGGAGATTTTAAGATAGGTCCAAGACACGCCTACAGCCATGTCAACAGTCTTTCAAGTGCGGCGATGGCTTACGAGACGACAAAGAATGAGGAGTATTTGCGTGCAATCGAGATTGCCTATAAAGAGATTTTGGATCACCACACCTTCGCAACTGGCGGTTATGGTCCGGCAGAGTGTCTGTTTGCCGACGAGGAAGGATATTTGGGGGATTCGATTAAAGCCAGCTGGGATGCAGATAAGCGCCATATCCATTATCGAGATTTTGGCAATTCCATCCGTCAAAGAGATGACCGTTGGGGTAGCTGTGAGGTGTCCTGCTGCAGTTGGGCAGTATTTAAGTTGACACGTTATCTGATGGAGCTGACAGGTGAGGCACGCTATGGCGGCTGGGCAGAGAAGCTTCTATATAATGGATGCGGTGGTCAGCCTCCGATCACACAGGATGGAAAGGTCATGTATTATGCTGACTATTTCATCAACGGTGGTTTGAAGTCAACAGAAGATGGTCGTCTTCAGGATAATGGCGCTTCTTTTGAGTGGCAGTGCTGTACTGGAACATTTCCTCAGGATGTGGCTGAGTATGCAAATCTTTTATATTATCATTCAGAAGAGGGACTGTTTGTCAGCCAGTATCTGCCGTCAGATGTAACTTTCTCTATTGGAGATAAGCAGGTACGCCTAGAAAATACAAGTTTTTATCCCAAGGAAAAAGAGCTTCGATTTGTTGTTCACGCAGAGACACCGGTTACAACAGCACTTCATTTTCGTGTGCCGTCATGGGCAACCGGAAGCAATACTGTCTGCATAAACAAAGAAAAAGTGAATACCAGTATCCTTCCTGACACTTGGCTGACATTAGAGCGCGAGTGGAAAGAGGGCGACGAGATTAAAATTTCATTTGAGTTTGTGCTTCGCTTTGAATCTGTGGACTCATATGCGCCAGAGGTAGCAGCACTTGTGTATGGACCGATTGTTCTTGCCTGCAACAAGATGACTCTTTTTGACGGGGATCGTGAGAACCCAGAGGAGTGGATCGAGCCAATTCAAAAGGATGGTTATTCGTTTACATTTCGAACAAAGCCAGGTCATGTAAAGCCGTATGAGCATTTGACAAGAGAATTTTATCCATATTACGAGATTCCACAGATGCAGTGGTATTACATGTACAGTCGATTTACAAAATAATAGTAACGATTGAAGGTGATTTCATATCGGGCTGGTTGTGCAAAAAGCATAGCTAGTCCGATATTTTTTTCTGCAAAAAGAAAATTTATGCACAGTTCAATCAGCAAAAAGAGAAAAGTAACACCGAAAACTAAAAAAAAATCATGATTAACAAATAAAAAAAGTGTGAAAATGACACCGAATCTAGGAAAGTGATATTTACTTTTGGGTGGCAAATCGTTTACAATATAGCCAACACAAAGAGCTGAGCAACTCGAAAATATGTATATTATATACATATGATGTTTGGCAAAAAAAACTTGTAAAAAGATACTTTTACCAAGAAAGTGATCAAAAAGAAAGGTGGGAATTGTTTATGAAAACAAGAAAACTGATGGCAATGGCAATGGCAGGTGCAATGGTACTGCCAACATGTACCGCATTTGCAGATTCTGCAGAGGAGCCAGTTAAGCTGACTGGTCTGTTTATCGCACATTCGCTTACCAAGAGTGTAAACGATATGCAGTGGCTGCAGGAGATTGAGGAGAAGGCAGGTGTTGAGATCGAGTGGGAGCAGATCTACACCGATTGGGATCAGACAAAGTCTACCAGATTTGCATCTGGAGATATTCCGGATATCCTGATCAATGCAACAGCTGATTCAGATTATGCAACTTATAAGGGTCTGTTCATGGAACTGACTGATTTGATTGATCAGTATGCACCGAACGTACAGGCAATGTTCGAGGAAGAGCCTGATACACTTGCACTTGCAAAGACCTATGAGGGTGAGATTTATGCACTGCCTAAGTTCCAGGGCAAGTGGCCGGATTGTAATGGTGTTATGTTCATTAACAAGACTTGGCTGGACAACTTAGGACTTGAGGTTCCGACTACTCTCGGCGAGTTAAAGGACGTTTTAGTTGCATTCCGTGACAACGATGCAAACGGCAACGGCGATGCTTCTGATGAGATCCCGATGGACTTCAACGGCTGGTTCGGAGGCGCTTACTCTCTTACAAACTTGATCGGTTCCTATGGCATTCAGTTAACCAACTGGGGTACTGATGGTTACTTTGTAGAAGATGGACAGGTTAAGAACTACGCAGTAGATGAGAGATATAAGGCATTAATTTCTTATCTGGCTGATCTGTATTCCGAAGGTCTGATCAATGAGAATGCAATCACAAACGACTACTCCATGTTCCAGTCTCTGTCAAGAGGTGATGAGAATGGTGATGCACTTGTTGGTGTTGTATTAGGATGGGAAGAAACTGATAAGTTTGGACCGACCTTACATGATCAGTATGTTCCATGCGGACCGTTCGCAGACGATGTGGATGATCTTGGAACAGACGAACCACGTTGGACTTATGATTACTCTGGTTTGAATATGAGCTCTAATCGTATCTGTATGAGTGCAAGCTGCGCAAATCCAGAAGCAGCAATGAAGTTCATGAACGAGTTTTATGATTCAGAAGTTTCTGTAGAGGTTCTGTTTGGTGGTATCAGTGATGGTTGTCTTGAGAAGACTGGCGACGATTCCTATAAGGTTCTTGATCCGCTTGATCCAGATACCGACCCAGGTACATGGAAGTGGACCAGCACCATGGCTGATAATGGCCCGATGTACATCAGAAGATCAACTACCATCGATATGGCACAGGATATGACTTATGCACTGGAAGAAAGAGAGCAGTATAAGGAAGCTATTGCAAGAATCGACATGGATAAGGAATACTATCCGCAGATGCTGATGAAGTACACATCTGAAGATCAGAACAACATGGCAGTTACACAGGCAAATGTTACCAACGTTACTGACGCTTACTGGGGTCTGTGGCTGACTGGTGAGTCTAATATTGAAGATGATTGGGATTCTTATGTAGAGGAAGTAAATGCAGCAGGTCTGCAGGATATCCTTGCTATTCGTCAGGCATCTTATGATTCTTGGAAGGCTCAATAATTGAAAGCTTGATTGAAAAAATAAGCAATAAAATCAGATGGTAAAAAGGGCGGGGGCGGAGCAATCCGCACCGCCTCTTTTAAAAAAACAAATTGGTTCAGAACAATGGAAGGGAGGAACATCATGGCAAGGAAAAAAGTGGCAACCGGAAAGAAAAAAAGTATTGGCTGGTATTTAGCCCATGATTGGCAGCTGTGGGTCATGCTGCTTCCGGCAATTATTTATATATTTATTTTCTGCTATGTTCCTATGTACGGTGTACAGCTGGCATTTCGTGAGTACGATTTCAAGGCTGGTATTTACGGTGGAAAGTGGGTTGGCTTTAAATATTTTAAACAGTATTTTGATAGTGCAATGTTCGGAACAACACTGCGCAACACATTTGTAACGGCAGCACTCAGTATTGTTTTAGGATTTCCAGCTCCGATTGTGCTTGCAATGATTATAAACCAAATTCGTCAGCAGAAATGGAAGAGAATTGTTCAGACAACGGTTTATATTCCATACTTTATTTCAACGGTTGTTATGGTTTCTATCTTAAATATTATGTTAGCAAGCAAGGGTGGCGTAATCAGTGAAGCAATGAAGGCAATTCACCTGATTCCCCAAAAAGCTAATTTGTTCAGTAATGATTACTTTGTATGGGTATATGTATTCTCCGGTGTCTGGCAGAGCATGGGATGGAACAGTATCATTTACATAGCAGCTCTTTCTTCTGTTGATACACAGCTGTATGATGCATGTAAGATAGATGGAGCAAACCGTTGGCAAACCATCGTACACATCGACTTCCCGGCACTTATTCCAACAATTGTTATTTTGCTTATCATGAACATGGGTGGTATTTTAAATGTCGGCTTTGATAAGATTTATCTGATGCAGAACACACTAAATAAAAAGACCTCAGAGGTTATTTCAACATATGTATATACGGTTGGTATTAAATCATCTCAGTTCTCGTTTGGTTCAGCAGTAGGATTGTTTACAAATGTAATCAACTTTGCATTCTTAATGTTGACAAACTGGCTGGGTAAGAAACTGACCGGTACAGGTCTGATGTAAGGAGGTGTGAGTATGGCAGCAAAAAAAGGAAAAGAGATTCGTGAGCGTCATGCTTCGGACCGAATTTTCAATGCAGCAGTAATTATTTTAAGTATTACGACATTTATTGTAATTGCCTATCCACTTTGGTTTATCGTGATTGCGTCAATCAGTAATTCAAACATGGTTAATCAGGGAAAGGTTATTTTGTGGCCAGTAGATATTCGTTTTTACGGTTATCAGCAGATTTGGGAAGATTCCCGTATCTGGACTGGCTATCTGAATACATTGATTTATGTAGTAGTCGGAACCGTTCTGAATCTGGTGGTAACACTTCCAGCAGCGTATGCGCTGTCCAGACCGGACTTTAAGGCTCGTAATGCGGTCATGATGTATTTCGTTTTTACGATGTATTTCTCTGGTGGTCTTGTTCCGTTGTACATGACGATCAAGAGCATTGGTTTTATTGGAAACAGATGGATTATGATTCTTATGGTACTTGTCAATACCTATAACTTGATTATTGCAAGAACCTTTATTCAGAATACAATACCAAACGATTTGTATGAGGCAGCACAGCTAGATGGCTGCAGTCACTTTACATTCTTAGGAAAGGTTGTCCTTCCACTTTCTAAGGCAATTATTTCTGTAGAAGTTCTTTACTATGCAGTTTATCATTGGAATGATTATTTTACTGCATTGATGTATACCAATAATGTTGCAAAGATTCAGCCATTACAGACAGTTCTGCGTCAAATTCTTCTTCTGAATGAGTCATATGCAAATGGAAACGGTGGTGTACAGGGTGGTTATGGTCAGTCTTCAGCTGATCAGGTTAAATACGCGGTTATCATAGTATCCACAGTCCCGATCTTATGTGTATATCCGTTCGTACAGAAGTATTTTGAAAAGGGTGTCATGATCGGAGCCGTTAAGGGTTAATGGGCCAAGAAGGCAAAAAAGGCGAGAAGAAAAAAATATGGTATTTGAAAACAAGAGAAAATGAAATCAAATACCATATTTTTTTATAAAGAAAAACGACTACAAATTAAAAAAGTAGTCGTATGAAAGGGCGTGAGCGAATGAAAAATTGTATTTGGCTTTTACAAAAGAGCGCAAAGGCGTGTCCGCAGCGATTGCCGGCCATGCTGCTAGTGACGCTGTTAGATGCCGTGAATGCTGTGAACATCATTTTGTTTTATAAATATGCGGTGCAGGCGCTGTATCAGGAGGAAGTATTAAAGCAAATGGCGATTGTGGTAGGCATCTATCTGGCAGTACATGTCATTCATAGCGTAGTAAACAACTATCTGACGCAGGTAAAATACCCAGTTTGGAATGAGACGATTAAGCAATCACTATCAAAGGAAATTTATGAGCAGTATCAGTCATTGTCGGCGGATACGGTGCAAGATCCGAAGTTCTACGATGCATATAAAAAGGCACTCGATGAATCAGATATGAGAACGGAAGCTGTGTTAAACACCATTCAGGCAGTGTTTGGAAATTTATTTTCCATATTTGGAATCATTGCGGTTATCGCATCAATGAACTGGATTTTAGTGCTGCTTGCCATCATTCCAGTCTGCACATCTGCACTGGTAAATTTGAAGATCGTGAAAATGAGATATCAGTACAACATGTCCTGTGTGAAGCCAAACCGTATGGTAGAGTACATCACAAGATTATTTTATCAACCAGAATATCGTGAGGAGATTCGTCTTCATGATAATGCACTTTTGCAGAAGCGTTACCATGATGCCGTGGACGAGGTGAGTAGCCAAACAAAAGCGCAGATGCCAAAAATTGTTTTGATATCGGCATCGGGTGCAAATTTGTTTTCTTTAATTAATTATGGAATTCCGATGCTTGTGTTAGGTTGGCAGGTTTTTCAGGGAATTACAACAATAGGTGAGTTTTCAACGGGCGTGATCGGTGTGTCAAACTTGAGCAGTAGTTTATTTGGCATCTGGTGTATCATTCCAGGAATTCGGGAACAGTCTCTTTATATCGAAAATCTTCGAACATTTTTATCCGTACAAAAAGAAACTACAGGCGAGCATACACTTGCATTTGGCATGCATGAAATTACGTTGCAGGATGTTCATTTTCACTACAGCGCAAACACTGTGCGAGAAGTAACCGATGGAATCAGCCTGCATATCAAAAAAGGCGAGAAGATTGCATTCGTGGGTGAAAACGGAGCTGGAAAGACGACATTAGTTAAGTTGATTGAAGGTCTGTATCATCCGACAGAGGGTGAAATATTGATTGATGGTACGCCAATTGAGCAGCTAGATAAACAGTCGCTACGATGTAACATTGCTACTGTCATGCAAAAACCAGTCCACTATTCATTCACAATTGCAGAAAATATCTTAATGAGAGAAATCCAAAGTGATGCAGATCGAGAGCAGGTTCAGCAGGTGCTCGAAGAGAGTGGACTATGGGATCGAGTGTCAAAGTTTCCAAAAGGAATGGACAGTGTGCTAGGAAAGGAATTTGACGAGGATGGAATTGAGCTTTCGGGAGGAGAAAGCCAAAAGCTAGCCATTGCACGAGCATTGTATGAAAATGCAGGTGTGTTAATTCTTGATGAACCTGCAAATAGCTTAGATCCGATAGCAGAAGCCGAGATGTATGAGCGCATGTTTGCAGCAGGAAAAGACCGCACACTTATTTTAATCTCGCATCGCCTTTATTCTACGAGAAAAGCGGATCGCATCTGCTACATCGAAAACGGAAAAATTGCAGAAGAAGGCACGCACGAAGAACTTATGAAAGCAAACGGAAAGTATGCGGCAATGTATCATCTGCAGGTCAGCTTATATGCAAAGGGGGCGGCACAATGAAAAAGACGATGAAGATGAATTTATGGTTTTTGAAAAAGCTTTATCAGTATGACAAAAAACGCTTTGGCAGTATGGCGGCGCTGATTCTTATTCGTGCAATCAAAACACTGCTTAGTGTAATCACAATTAAGGTGGCGTTGGACTGCATCGTGACGTATCATTCCTTCTGGTATCTGGCGGGTTTTGTTGCAGCGGAGCGTATTGTGTCCAGTTTACTTGCGTTAATTGAATGTAAAATTGATTGGCTTGACAAAGAAATTCAAAATAATACCATCAAAAAGCAGCTTGGCGCAGAAATGTTTCGTCAGGCAGAAGCACTATCGCTTGAACGGCTTGACCATACAGAGATGTATGACCAGTACAAGATTGTGCTGGAGGAAATCGGAAGCAGAAGTGGAAGTTTTCTTCAGAGCACCGAAAATTTATTAACTGGAATCTGCAATATCGCCGTCACAATGATCTTTGTTCTTACTATTGACATTCGTTTTATTTTGATTGCAGCGCTGTCAGCAGTCATTGGTGCAGTTGCAGGAAATAAAATCGCACAGAAGGAAGTACAAAAGCGTGAAGAACTGATTCGTCATGAGCGAAAGCGTGATTATATTAAGCGCATCTTCTATGTTCCGGAATATAATGAGATGACTCGTCTGACCAATGCCAATTCATTTTTACTCCAGAAATATGATGAGAGTGTCAGTGATATCAAGCAGGTGCTTCGCAGTCACCAGCCTACCATCGCGCACTGGAACGATCTGAATATTCTGCAAATTTTTACGCTGAATTTTGGACTCAGCGCACTTCTTATGGCACGAGACATCGCAGCGGGTACAGTCAGTGCATCGGCTTTTACAAGTGTTATGTTTGCATGCTCGACGATGAGCGGTTCTGTGGGCTGGGTCAGCAATGAGTTGAGTGAGATGAAAAAACATGCACTTTACATCGAAAAATTACAGGATTTTTTAAACAAGACACAAGAAGCAAAAGGAACTGTGTCTGTTGCACCAGGTATGCATGAAATCACATTGCAGGATGTCCATTTCCATTACAGTGCAAACGTTGCACGCGAGGTAACCGATGGAATCAGCCTGCATATTAAAAGTGGCGAGAAGATTGCATTAGTGGGTGAAAACGGAGCTGGAAAGACGACATTAATCAAGCTGATCGAGGGCTTATACCACCCAACCGAAGGAACCATTTTAATTGATGGTGTTTCAACCGTGCAGCTTGATCAGCAGTCTCTTCGAAGAAGTATCGCGGCAGTCATGCAAAAGCCAGTGCATTATTCCTTCACGATCGCAGAAAATATTTTAATGCGAGAAGTACAAAACGATACCGATCGCAGGCATGTTCAAAAGGTGCTTGAGGAGAGTGGTCTGTGGGAGCGTGTGAGTCATCTTCCGAAGGGAATGGATAGTGTACTTGGAAAAGAATTTGATGAGGAAGGAATCGAGCTTTCCGGAGGTGAGAGTCAGAAACTTGCGATTGCGCGTGCCTTATATGAAGATGCAGGTGTACTAATTCTTGACGAACCGGCAAATAGCTTAGATCCGATAGCAGAAGCCGAGATGTATGAGCGCATGTTTGCAGCAGGAAAAGACCGCACACTTATTTTAATCTCGCATCGCCTTTATTCTACGAGAAAAGCGGATCGCATCTGCTACATCGAAAACGGAAAAATTGCAGAAGAAGGCACGCACGAAGAACTTATGAAAGCAAACGGAAAGTATGCGGCAATGTATGAATTGCAGTCAGGACTGTATGCACAGGAATAATATGCAATCCAAGTAAAGAGCAGTCTTCACAGATTTGAAAAAATGAAGTATAATAGTAAATAGAAAAAAATGAAAGCATAGTTTAAACGCAGATTGTGAATGATCGCATTACTATCTATATGGAGGAGAAAATATGTACTATTATTCAACAGTGAATGGCATTATAATGACGCATAGTGCGTTGTTGGAAAAAGATGGATTTGATATTGTAAAAGTACATTTTGAACGACCAAATGAGGATGGATTTGATTTCTTGGATATGACACTTCCAGGAGAAATAGTATATAAGTCATTTGGATTTTCAGAAGATGAAATATTAAAATTAAAGCGATATGCAAAGAATAATTCGTCATTGATCTGGGATTTTGCTCAGAAAGGAGGCGGAGAAAATGCCTAAAGCGTTGCTTGATTTTTTGGGTTATAAATTTTTCTTTTGGTCAAATGAAAATGCAGAACCGCCGCATGTACATGTTTGTAGAGGAAAACAGACATCAAATGCGACAAAGTTTTGGATTACAGCAGATGGAATTAAGCTTGATCATAATAAAAGCCAGATTCCGCAGAATGATTTAAAAAAGATTGCAAGATATATCTTGGAAAATAGAGCCGATATTTTGGCTGCATGGTTTGATTATTTTAATAGCCTATAAGGCAATAAAAGATTTTAAATTTCTCCCTTGTATTTCACTGCCATTTTGCTATAATGAACAAGACAGCATGTCGCAGATTTGACATACCTGATTAAATTAAAAATACACGGAGGAAGCAGTGTGCAGGTTACAGAAAAATTAACGAAAGCACTGACGGAAGTGAAATATTTAAATGCGGATAATGTGAGCCGATATCGCTGCATTATGCGCATTTTTTTTGAAAATTATGAGAAATTAAAATATTGGCTCTATCAAGAGGAAATCTATGATCAGATGAAAGAAGATCCTTTCTTTGCTGATTATCGCATTGAACAGTGTCAGCAGGATCTGGCAATGCTTGTGGAGTGGAAGAACTTAAATACAATTCAGGATACGCGAAAGGTTGCGTCAATTGAAGAGTTTAAAAATAAAAAATATCGCTATCAGATGTCGGAGTATAGTGTTGAGATTGAGCGTCTGGTGCTTAGACTTGAAAATCTATTTGTTGAAGGGTCATCACTTGAGCCAACGCTTCTTGAGCGCATTCGCAGGAATGTGAATCGGTTTGAGGAAATGTCCAAAAAAAGGATTGATACCGATACTGTATATACATGGTGGAATGATCTGAACAATGATTTTATTCGTCTGAACCAAAATTATAAGGATTATATGCGTGATCTCAACAGCGTCAAGGCAGAGGAGATGATGCACACAAGAGAATTTCTCGTGTTTAAGGATCGTTTGGTTGAATATTTGCGAAGCTTCATCAAGGGCTTGCAGCAAAATGTAGGAGTAATTGAAGAGACACTTCAAGGGCTTGATCCGCAAGTATGCGATTTGGTTTTTGAAAAGGTGATTTCATATGAATTATCCATTCCGAGAATTGATGTGGAGATGACAAGAGAACTCATAGAACCTAAGGTAAGAGGGCGCTTCCAGAGTATTTATAATTGGTTTGTTTCAGACGGCTTTGATGAGAATGAGGCAAGCCGTCTTTTTGATGAGACGAATGAAATTATTCGTAAAATCACAAGATATGCAGCGAGAATCACGGAGCGCAATGCATCAGGTGCAAATAGGCGCGAGGAGTACAGAAAAGTAGCACAGCTGTTTTTAAACTGCAAGGATGTAAATGACGCGCATCGAATGTCCGCAATGGTCTTTGGAATGGAACGCCCGCTGCATTTAAAGGGAGATCTAGTGCGTGCAACAGATAGCATGAATCAGGGGGTATATGAGGAAGAGCCGCTTCGCATGACGATAAAGCCGCGTGTGCGCACCTACAAAGAGAAAACAAATCGAAGTGCAATCAGAGAATCAGCAGCGCAGAAAAAGAAGGCGCGTCAGGAGATGATTCAGAAGCAAAAAGAGGATGCTAAGAAAATTCGTCTGCTTGAAAAGAATGGCTGCATTGATTTTGCTGAGCTTCCTGTAATTGAGGCAAGAGTGCGTGAAATTTTATTAAAATGGTTGTCTGATGCAATGGAAAATCCATCATTTCAGGCAAGAACAGAGAATGGCCGTCATTTTAAATTAAATAAAAGTCTTGTGGGTGAAAAATGTGTTGTTCACTGTGAGGATGGCAATTTTACAATGCCGCATATGGTAATTGAATTTTTGGAGGATGCATAATGAAAGAGCTAGATGCGCTTTTAAACAATCGCTGGATTTTAAAGGCAGAGGATAAAGAACTATATTATAAAGTGCGTGATCAGCTCGGAGAGATTCGAAAATTCACATCCGATAAGCTAGGCTGCCACATTATTGAAAATGCATTGATGGTAAAGCTTGAAAAGATTCCGGTAATTCCGGAAAGCTTTATGGGAATCAAGGAGTTTACATCAAAGGAAGAATATGCCTTTTTGTGCCTTCTATTGATGTTTTTGGAGGATAAGGATCCGCAGGGACAGTTTATTTTATCACAGCTGACCGAATATGTTTCCGCGAATATGCCAGAAGGAAGTATAGACTGGACACTTTATCTAAATCGAAGACGCATGATTAAAGTGCTGCGCTACGCGGTTGACCAGGGAATAATTCGAATCACAGATGGTACAGACGAAGGCTTTATGGATGATGCATCTGGTGAGGTTCTTTATGAAAATACAGGTGCATCACGTTATTTTATGCGCAATTTTTCGCATGATATCATGGACTACACAAAACCAGAAGATTTTCAGGAAAGCGATTGGTTTGAGATGGATGAGAGCAAAGGAATTGCACGAAGACATCGTGTCTATAAGCGTCTTCTTTTTGCACCGGGTATGTATCAAAATGATGGACCGCAAGAGGACTTTGATTATTTAAAGAATTATGGACGGCGCATGAGTGAGGATCTTGAGCGTACATTTGATTGTCAGGTGCATATTCATAGAGGAAGTGCTTTTTTGATGGCAGGAGAGGATTGCCGTATGGGCAATGTTTTTCCAGGAGGAAATGCAATCAGTGATGTCTGTTTGCTGTGCTTTGAACCAATTCAGAAAAAGATAGCAAATGGAGAATGGAAGATGGCTGTGGATGAGACAGTTACTATTGAGACAGCAGATCTGGAAAATTTGATAAAAGAAGTGAAGCGCACATTTGGGGAAGGTTTTACAAAAGAACTTCGCCAGATGCCGGAGGGAGAATTTTCACGTTATGTAATTGAAACAATGGAAAATTGGATGTTTTTAAAGAAAATAGCGGATGACCGTCAGGTAATTTTGTATCCGGCGATCGGAAAACTGGAAGGCCATTATCCAAAAGAATATGAAGCACAGCTGAAAGAAAAAGTCAAAGATGGAAAAACGAAAAACAAAAAAGAAGGAGATAAGGGTTAATGAACAGCAGATGGCAGGCAAGTAAAATAGGACTGGTAAATTTCTGGTATTATGATGAGCAGGAATTTCCGTTCGTAAAGGGACGTATGCTCCTTCGAGGCTCAAATGGATCTGGAAAATCGGTTACGATGCAGAGCGTCGTGCCGCTTCTTCTCGATGGCAATATGAGCCCAGAGCGACTAGATCCGTTTGGCTCAAGAGATCGTAAGATGAGTAGTTATTTACTAGAGGAAGATGATGAGCGTGAGGAGCGCACTGGCTATTTATATCTGGAGTTTAAGCGTCAGGACAGCGAGACGTATCTGACAATAGGAATGGGAATACGTGCGAGAAAGGGAAAACCTCTTGATAAATGGTATTTTTCATTGTCAGACGGAAGACGAATCGGAAAAGATTTCTTTTTATATCGTGAGACTGATGAAAAAGTGCCGCTAACAAAGCGTGAACTTCAAAATCGTCTTCTTGGCGGCGGAATGATTTTTGATCGTCAGGCAGATTACATGGAATATGTTAATAAGCAGATTTTTGGATTTGATACTGTAGAGGAATATAGAGAAATGATTGATCTTTTGATCCAGCTTAGAACACCAAAACTATCAAAAGATTTTAAACCATCAATTATAAATGAGATTTTAAGTAATTCACTGCAGCCGCTCTCAGATGATGATCTTCGTCCAATGTCAGAAGCTATTGAAAACATTGACACAATGAGTTTGAATTTAAAGACGAAGCAGGAGGCAAAGCAGGCAGCAGATAAGATTGCGCAGTCACTTGATAGATATAACCGCTTCATTTTATTTGAAAAAGCACATAATCTTGAAGTACAAAAAGAACTTCTTTCCCAGACAGAATCGCAAATTCAGCAATATATGCAGGAAAAAGAGGCATGTGAAAAAGAAGCAGCGCGTCTTGAGGAAGAGTCTGTGCAAATGGATGCAATGAAAGCATCAATGGAAAAGGAAAGAGAGACATTAAATAAGAGTGATGCTGTGGCATTAAAGGACAGAGAGCTTGTTCTTTCAAAGGAGCTTACTGAGCATCAGGAAATCTTTAAACGCAAAAAGAACAATTTGACTGTGAAGGAGGATCAGTATCTTGATCTTCAGAATAGAAAAAAGCTTGAAGAAAACGTAAGCTATGAAAAAGAAACACAGATAAAAGATCTCCTTGAGGAAATGTCATCACAGGCTGAGGATATGGCTTTTGAGGAACACACATTTATGCAGGACGAGCTTCTTTCTAAGCTTGAAGAAATATATTCCTTTTCACTGCACAGACAGCAGTTTGAGACAACTAAAACAAAAATTCGTCAGGGAACACAGATGCTTCGCAGAATGCAGGGGTTAGAGCGCGAGAAGGATGCGCTTTTGCAAAAGCGTGAAAAAAATGAGCGTGAGAAGGATAGTGCGCAGAAAAAGGAAAATGAGCTGGATGCCATGCTTGTACAGCTTCAAAGTGAATGGAAGGAAGCACTTTATGCCTGGAATGGAAAAAATGAGGAGCTGATAGTAGATAACGAACTGCTGCATGAATTTTGTGCATTTGCCGACGGATATCAGGATAACTCTGATTTTTCAATTGTCCAGCAAAAAGTAGGTGACGCATGGATTTTAGCAAAGGATGTGCTGAAATCTGAAGCCTCTGCTGCAGAAAGAGAAGAAAAAGAGGTAGATGAGCAGTATCGTGCTGTAAAAAACGAATTGTATCAGTGGGAGAATCAGAAAGAATCAGAACCAGAGCGTTCAGAAATGGTAAAAGAAAATCGAAAGCGTCTGGCTGAAAAGCATATTCCATATTGCGAGTTGTATAAGCTGATTGAATTTGACAGCACACTTGACGAGACTGCCTGCAATCATTTAGAAGAAGCCCTTCTTTTAATGGGAATTTTGGACGCACTTGTAGTAGATGAGCAGTATAAAGACGAGGTGCTTGCTATAAACAATGACAAGAAAGATTGTTGTGATCGTTATTTGTTTGTTACGAAAAAACGTATCGAAAACAGCCTCCTTGATGTGCTTGAGTTGGGTGCTTCTGCAAATGATATTTTTATGAATCAGCGCCTGACTTCCTTTCTAGGTCAGATTGCATGGATAGATTCTTCTGCAAATGTAACACCAAAAACAACTGTCTCTGGTGAAGTTATTGATGCATCTGCTGCAATCTGGTCAAATGGCATCTACCAACTTGGACCAGTGACAGGTACAATCACAGGTACATATACTGCAAAGTTTATCGGTGCACAGGCAAGAGAGCGAAATCGTCAGCAGAAAATAGAAGAGTGTAAGGAAATACTGTCTGATCTTGAGGCAAAAAAAGAGCTTCTTGCCAAGAAAAAGCAAAAACTTACAAAGCGTCAGCAAAAGCTTTTGCAGGAGTATCAGACATTTCCGAAAGATAACGATTTAAAAGAAGCATTAAAGATGCTAGAGCTTGCTGCACATGAGTGCGAAAGACTTCAGGCAGAAGCGCTGCGCATTGAAGAAGAACGCAAAAAAATGTCAGAACAGCTAAACGAAAGAAAAAAAGAAGCACTTGTTTTAGCACAGGAATTATACCTTGAATGCAATTTGAATGTATTTGAACAGGCAGAAGAGGCGGCATTTTCTTATGGAAGCGATCTTTTGCGCGTTGAATCACTGCATGAATTGTATCTAAACAGCCAAAACAGTATTCGTCTGCTTGAAGAAGATCTAAAGCAAAAGGAAACAGATCTTGATGAGCTGCGTTATGATGCAGAGCGAGAAAATAAAAATCTCAAAAAAATTATGCAGGAACTTGATTCTGTTAAAAAGCAGCTTGAACTGACTGATTATGAGCAAATCCAGGATCGTCTTGACAGGTGTATCATTTGGCTGAATGAATATCCAGATAAGATGAAAAAATGTGAGAGGGAGAAAACACAAAAGAAAGATGCTGCAAAACAGCTAGAAGAAAGCATTCAGACAAATCAGATGCAGGCAGAGAAACAGAAGCGAAATGTTTCATGGCTGAATACTATCTTTGAAGCAGAGCGTGATCTTTGTTATGTGTCATTTTCCTTGAAGGATGAAACAAAAACACTTGACAGTGCGCAGATTGGCTCAATTTTATCAGGTACTGTAAAACAAAATAGAGAGGTACTTGTAAAAAATCTGAATCAAATCTTTTTTGAAAACAAAGCCTATTTGTCGGAGTATCATGTTGAGCAGACAAATATTTTTGAAGAAATGGATAAAGATGCACCACAGCTGCCGATTCGCGCTGCACGTGCTGACTTTACGGCAAAATATAAGAATATTCAGATACCATTTATGAAGCTTATAACGTATTTGGCAGAGGAGATTGAAGTGGAATCTGGACTGCTGCGTGATGAAGACCGCAAATTATTTGAGGATATTCTTGCTAACACAATGGGACGAAAAATTCGCGCAAAAATCAATTCGTCTAACGCCTGGGTTGAGAAAATGAACTCACTAATGAATGCGATGAATACGTCAAGCGGCTTGAAACTGTCGCTTCGCTGGCGCAGCAAGACAGCTGAAAGTGAGGATCAGCTTGATACAAAGGAGCTTGTTGAGCTGTTAAGACGTGAAGCTAGTGTGCTAAATGACAAGGATTTTGAAAAGCTTTCAAAACATTTTCGATCAAAAGTAGAGCAGGCAAGAAGAAGTGCAAAGGATAGCGCTGGAATGGTATCATTTTATCAGGTTATGAAAGACACGCTTGATTATCGTAAATGGTTCGAATTTCAGCTGTTTTCACAGAAAAACAATGAGCGTAAGAAAGAACTGACCAATAGTGTATTTGGAACATTCAGCGGAGGTGAGAAAGCAATGTCTATGTATGTGCCTCTTTTCTCAGCAGTTGTGGCAAAATATCAGGGCGGACGAAGTGATGCCCCGCGTCTGATTTCACTTGATGAGGCATTTGCTGGCGTTGACAGCCGAAATATCAGAGATATGTTCCGCTTGATGAGCGAGTTTGAGTTTGATTTTATTATAAACTCACAGGTTCTTTGGGGTGACAGTGATACGCTTGATGCGCTCGCAATTTATCAGCTGATTCGTCCGGAGAATGCAAAGTTTGTTTCGGTAATGCCGTATCTTTGGAATGGTCATTCTAAAAAGCTTTTAGAAAACGAAGAGGAGGTGGCACTAGAAGGTGCAGCACTTGAATGAGACAGAACGTGATTGTTTGAAGTATTTTAAATCAGAATCAGTATGGTATAAGCTGCTGTCAGGATTTTGGGAAAAGTACGCCTCTTTTGGAAGCTTTACGGGAAGTGTGCGGGTGGTAAATCCATCTGCACACGAAATTGATGTGCTGGAGGGCTTTTTTGGACGTAATTTCCATGGGCAAAAAAGTATATCAATAAGCGCTGAGCGTTTTTCAAAGGCGTTAAATGAAAGCCGTTATGCAAATGTGTCCTCAGAACGGCTTTTAGAGCTTTATTTTGGTACAGCACCAATTTCTAAAAAAGAGCAGAAAGAAAAAGAGGAAAAGAAGCAGCAGGAAATAGAGGCAGAATTTTTTTCTTACTGCGAGAAAACTGCTGCCAAGTCATTCTTGTCAGAACTTCTTGATTTACAAAAAGGAAGTGTAAAAAAGGACTTGCAGGAGTGGAAACGTCTTCTTTTTCTTTCAGCCGACATGATAAATGAATTGCCATACAGGAATGATTCTGCTGAGTATCTTCCTGTATTTGCTGCGCGTCTCACAAAAAATCCGCATGCGTTTGACAGGGGAACAACACAGGGAGATCTTTTATATCAGGTAGTTCTTCTTGATCTTGCAAAGAGGCAGATTCAGGTAACACAGTCTGAGCAGTTTTCATCATATAAGCGGCAGAAAAGCTTTTTAGCATGTGGAATCCTGCTTGATGATATGTCAAACTATGTTCTTTTATATAATGCAGTAGGTGTGCGAAAAGATGGCGCTTACCACAGCGGACTCGAAGGTTTTTCTGCAGAGCATGACATGCTTCAAGTTCCGCTGACGGTATTAACTAAGTTAAAATATCTTGAAAGTCCGGACAAAACATTATATATTGACGAAAATCCTTCTGCATTTGCTTTTCGTTGTGCACATAATCCAGATTCCACATGTCTTTGCATGAATGGACAGCCAAAGCTTGCAGCGCTTATTGCCCTCGAATTATTTGCCGCATCCGGGACAACTGTGTATTACTCAGGCGATTTTGATCCGGAAGGATTGTGGATTGCACAGCGGATTGCTTTATTTTATCCAGGAACCTTTCACTTCCTCAATATGGATGAGACAAGCTATCTAAAATGTCTGTCAAAAGAACCTATTTCCGATACACGATTAAAACAGCTCGACCGGATAGCAGACAGCCGTTTGCTTGGTACAGTGGCGCGAATGTGCATTGAAAAGATGGCGGGATATCAGGAAGTGTTGACACTAATATAGATTACGGCTACAGTTTGCGGCATAGCCCTAAGGTGAATGGATTTCACGAGCCGGACACTTGAAGCAGGTCTTTCAAAGTAATGTGTAATAAGAAAGAACATAGAAGGAACCTGCTGAGTTTGGTCCGGCGACGAAACCATTGCACCGAAGGGCTTTCGTAACATAGTTCGTGAACAGTATCAGATTACGGTGAAAAACTTGTATTTCTTTAAGAAACAACTTGTCAATACGAGGGTACAAGTTGTAAAATTGAGATAACAAATAGAAATACAAGGGAGGCTTGTTATGGCAAAATTACATATCCGTCCGGACGTTGTTAAGGGACATATCAATCCTGAAATTCAGGGACATTTTTCTGAGCATCTAGGACGCTGCATTTATGAGGGTCTTTACGTAGGAGAAAATTCTCCGATTCCGAACACAAACGGAATGAGAAATGACGTAGTTGAGGCACTTAAGGAGATTCATATTCCGGTACTTCGCTGGCCAGGCGGCTGCTTTGCAGACGAATATCATTGGAAGGATGGTATTGGCCCGAAGGAAAATAGAAAGAAAATGATTAATACCCACTGGGGCGGTGTTGTTGAGGACAACAGCTTTGGTACACACGAGTTTATGGAACTGTGCCGTCAGCTTGGATGCAAGACCTACATCAACGGAAATGTAGGAAGCGGTACTGTTCAGGAGATGTCTGAATGGGTTGAATATATGACATTTGACGGTGTATCACCAATGGCAGATCTTCGTGCAAAGAATGGTCACGAAAAGCCATGGAAGGTTGACTATTTTGGTGTCGGAAACGAGAACTGGGGCTGCGGCGGAAATATGCTGCCAGAGCAGTATGGTATGATGTATCGCCGTTACCAGACATATGTGAGAAATTATAATAATGCAGCACCAGTTGCAAAGATTGCCTGCGGTTCCAATGTTGATGATTACGAGTGGACAGAGAAGGTATTAGAGACAACAAATCGCCGTATGCCAAAGGAAGCCCACGGTGCAATGGATGGTCTGTCTCTTCATTATTATACACATCCAGGCGGATGGGAGAATAAGGGAAGTGCAACAGACTTCACTGAGACTGAGTGGTATGAAACAATGAAGCGTACATATTACATGGAGGAGCTTGTGACACGTCACGGTGCAATCATGGATAAGTATGACCCGGAAAAGAAAGTCGGCATGATCGTTGATGAGTGGGGCTGCTGGTTTGATGTAGAGCCAGGCACAAACCCAGGCTTCTTATATCAGCAGAATACAATGCGTGATGCACTTGTTGCAGGAATTAACTTAAATATCTTTAATAAGCATTGTGACCGCGTTAAGATGGCAAATATTGCACAGATGGTTAATGTACTTCAGTCTGTAATTCTCACAGATGGTGAGCGTATGATTAAGACACCAACCTGGTTTGTATTTTATCTGTATCAGGCTCATCAGGATGCTGAGCTTCTTGACAGTACACTTGAGACAGCAATGGTTGGACCAGAGGGTCATCAGGCACCTAACATGACAGAGTCTGTATCCATGGGCAAGGATGGAAAGATGCACATCACACTGACAAATGAGTCTGTAAGCGAGGATTACCCAATTGATGTAATCTTAGACAGTGGCAAGGCAGCAGCAGTTGAGGGTATGATCTTAACTGGTGAGATGCATGAACATAACACCTTTGACAATCCAGAGCAGGTAAAGTGCACATCATTTGATGATGTTAAGCTGACAGATGATGGACTTAAGCTTACACTTCCAAAGTGCAGTGTTCTTCATCTTACTGTAACTGTAGAATAAGTCAAAGTGGGGTATCAGCAATGGATGAGAAAACAAGCTGGCAGTCACTTGAAAAAAATGGACCGATCACCGAGTACAATGAACCTTTCATTGAGCAGCGTGCTGATCCATTTGTGTGCAAGGCTGCCGATGGCACCTATTATTTTACTGCATCCTACCCGGCTTATGACCGTATTCTGCTTCGAAGCAGCAAGAATTTAAATGGATTAAAGGATGCAAAGGAGCGCCAGATTTGGGTAAAGCATGAGCATGGTCTTATGAGCTGCCATATCTGGGCGCCAGAGCTTCATTTTGTCTATGGAAAATGGTATATCTATTTTGCAGCAGGTGAGGCAGAGGATGTGTGGAAGATTCGTCCATATGTACTTGAGTGCGATGGCGATCCGATGACAGGCGAGTGGAGCGAGCTTGGTCCTATGAAGGGATGTGATGATGATCCATTTTCCTTTACAGATTTTTCACTGGATGCAACAATCTTTGAGCACAAGGGTGATTATTATTATGTTTGGGCACAGAAGGCATCTAACATTTCCAATCTTTATATTGCAAAAATGGCAGCGCCAAATAAGTTAGCAACTGTAATGGAGATGATTACAACGCCAGATTATGATTGGGAGCGCATTTTGTTTTGGGTAAATGAGGGACCGGCAGTGTTAAAGCATGATGGAAAGATCTGGCTTACATTTTCTGCCAGCGGAACAGGCTCCTGCTATTGTGTTGGCCTTTTAAGCGCTGATGAAAATGCAGATCTGCTTGATCCGGCTTCCTGGACAAAGGAGCGTATGCCAGTACTTAAAACAGATCAAGAGAAAGGTCTGTATGGACCAGGACACAACAGCTTTACAACTGATGAAGATGGCAATGATATCATGGTCTACCATGCAAGAACATATGATGGCATCAAGACAAAGGATCCGCTGTATGATCCAAATCGTCATGCTCATCTGTTAAAGGTGCAGTACGACGAAAATGGACGTCCAATCTTTGATTATCAGAAGCATTAATTAAAAATTAGTAAAAAGACAGAATACATTACTAGAAAGGACTGGTTTTTTAATGAAAACAGGAAAAAATTATAAGTTTTGGTTTTGCACCGGATCTCAGGATCTGTATGGTGACGAGTGCTTACAGAAGGTAGCAGAGCATTCCAAGATTATTGTAGAGAAGTTAAATGAGTCTGGAAATCTTCCATTTGAGGTTGTTTGGAAGCCAACACTGATTACAAACGAGCTGATTCGTCGTACCTTTAACGAGGCAAATATCGATGATGAGTGTGCAGGTGTGATCGTTTGGATGCACACATTCTCTCCGGCAAAGTCTTGGATTCTTGGTCTTCAGGAGTACAGAAAGCCATTGCTTCATCTTCATACTCAGTTTAACATGGAAATTCCATATGACACAATCGATATGGATTTCATGAATGAGAACCAGTCCGCACATGGTGACAGAGAGTTTGGTCATATGGTAACACGTATGGGCATTGAGCGTAAGGTTGTAGTTGGTCACTGGTCTGACGAGAAGCTTCAAAAGAAGATCGGCAGCTGGATGCGCACAGCAATTGGTGTTGTAGAGAGCAGTCATATTCGCGTTATGCGTGTTGCTGATAATATGAGAAATGTTGCAGTAACAGAGGGTGATAAGGTAGAGGCTCAGTTAAAGTTTGGCTGGGAGATTGATGCTTATCCAGTAAACGAGATTGCAGAATCTGTAGCTGCTGTATCCGAATCAGACACAAATGCACTGGTGGATGAATATTATAGCAAGTACAATATTCTTCTGGAGGGAAGAGATCCGGCAGAATTTAGAAAGCATGTAGCAGTTCAGGCACAGATTGAGCTTGGTTTTGAGCGATTCCTTGAGGAAAAAAATTATCAGGCAATTGTAACTCACTTTGGTGATCTGGGTGCTTTAAAGCAGCTGCCAGGTCTTGCAATTCAAAGACTTATGGAAAAAGGATATGGCTTTGGTGCAGAGGGTGACTGGAAGGTTGCCGCAATGGTACGCTTGATGAAGATCATGACTTCTGGAATGAAGGATGCAAAGGGAACCTCCATGCTTGAGGATTACACCTATAACCTTGTTCCAGGCAAGGAAGGCATCTTGGAGGCTCATATGCTTGAGATCTGCCCATCTATCGCAGACGGTCCGATAAGCATCAAGTGCCAGCCACTGTCCATGGGCGACAGAGAAGATCCGGCGCGTCTTGTATTTACTTCTAAGGAAGGAACAGGTATTGCAACTTCCTTAGTAGACTTAGGAGATCGCTTCCGCTTGTTAATCAACACAGTTGACTGCAAGAAGGTAGAAAAGCCGATGCCAAAGCTTCCAGTAGCAACAAACTTCTGGACACCACAGCCAGACCTTATTACAGGAGCAGAGGCATGGATCTTAGCAGGCGGTGCTCATCATACAGCATTCACCTACGACCTCACAGCAGAGCAGATGGGCGACTGGGCAGAAGCAATGGGAATCGAGCCTGTCTACATCGACAACGAGACAACCATTCGCAATCTGAAGAAGGATCTGATGCTGGGAAATCTTGTATACAGAAAGTAAATATGATTAAGGGTTCATGGGTCGTAACCTAGCCCTGTGAATAAGAAATAGTTCGCGGATAATCCAATATTCACGGCCAAGCCCGAAGGTGAATGGATTTCACGAGACGGACACTTGAAGCAGGTCTTTCAAAATAATGTATAATGAGAAAGAATATAACAGGAACCTGCGGAATTTGGTCCGTCGACGAAACCATTACACCGAAGGGCTTTAGAAATATAGTCCCGTGAACAGAAACAAATATAGAAAAACTTTCGGGCTGTCAAGAAAAAACACTTGACAGCTCTTCTTTTTTCGTGTATAGTAGCGAAGGTGATGTTTGATGGAAAAGATTGTAGAACGCAATATGCTGTATGATTTCTATGGTGAGTTGCTTACGCCGCATCAGCAGGAAATCTACGAAAGCATTATTTTTCAGGATCTGTCGCTGAGTGAAGTGGCAGAGATCCACGGCATCAGCAGGCAGGGAGTTCATGATCTGGTAAGGCGCTGTGACAAGCTGCTGGAAGGTTATGAAAACAAACTGCATCTGGTAGAGCGCTTTGTGACACTCAAATCTTCTGTAAGCGAATTAAGAGAACTTACAAAAGCATATGAGAAGAGCAGAGACGATAAGCTGTTTGGACAGATTGACAGGCTTTGCCAGACAATACTCGAAGAGCTGTAACTGTAAAGTTAAAGGCAGAAAGGAGCTGCAAAAGTGGCATTTGAGAGCTTATCTGAAAAGCTTCAGAACGTATTTAAAAATCTGCGCGGCAAGGGTCGTCTGACAGAAGCGGATGTAAAGGCTGCTTTGAAGGAAGTAAAGATCGCGCTCCTCGAGGCGGACGTTAACTTCAAGGTAGTAAAAAACTTCGTAAAGTCAGTCCAAGAACGCGCAATCGGACAGGATGTTATGAATGGTTTAAATCCTGGACAGATGGTAATAAAGATTGTAAACGAAGAGCTTGTTTCCCTGATGGGATCTGAGACAACAGAGATTGCACTGATGCCTGGAAATCAGGTGACAGTCATCATGATGATTGGTCTTCAGGGTGCTGGTAAGACAACTACCGCAGCAAAGATTGCAGGAAAACTGAAGATGAAAGGCAGACAGCCACTTTTGGTTGCTTGTGATATTTATCGTCCGGCGGCAATCAAGCAGTTGGAAGTTAATGGTGAAAAACAGGGTGTTGAGGTGTTCTCGATGGGAACAAATCACAGTCCGGTTGACATTGCAAAGGCAGCAATCGAGCATGCAAAGAATAACGGACAAAACGTGGTCATCCTTGATACCGCAGGTCGTCTGCAGATTGATGAATCCATGATGCAGGAGCTTGTAGATGTGAAAGAGGCAGCTGGCGTTACGCAGACGTTGCTCGTCGTAGATGCGATGACTGGACAGGAAGCAGTTAACGTGGCAACTACCTTCAATGACCGTATCGGTGTAGACGGAGTAATCCTGACAAAGCTTGATGGCGACACCAGAGGTGGTGCAGCGCTTTCTATTCGTCAGGTGACGGGAAAGCCGATTCTTTATATTGGTATGGGCGAAAAGCTCTCCGATTTGGAACAGTTTTATCCAGATCGCATGGCATCACGTATCCTTGGCATGGGAGATGTCATGAGCCTTATTGAAAAGGTTGAGGCACAGGTCGATGCTGAGAAAGCAAAGGAGATGGAGCAAAAGCTTCGCAAAGCATCCTTTGATTTAAACGACTATCTGGATCAGATGGAACAGATGAAAAGTATGGGTGGTCTTAGCAAGATCATGGAGATGCTTCCGGGTATGGGCATGAATTTAAATGCAAAAAATATGCCGGACATGGATGAGAGTGAGAAGCAGATGGAAAAAATCCAGGCAATCATTCGTTCCATGACTATGAAGGAGCGAACCAATCCAGATATCATCAATGCATCCAGAAAAAACCGCATTGCAAAAGGTGCAGGAGTCGATGTTGTAGAGGTCAATAGACTGTTAAAGCAGTTTGACCAGAGCCGCAAGCTCATGAAGCAGATGCCCGGCATGATGGGCAAGCAGGCAAAAAAAGGAAGATTTAAACTGCCTTTTTAATAAATAATTAATTTTAAATAATTGGAGGAATTTTACAATGGTAAAGATTAGATTAAAGAGAATGGGACAGAAGAAGGCTCCTTTCTACAGAGTAGTAGTTGCAGATCAGAGATCTCCAAGAGATGGAAGATTCATCGCAGAGATCGGTTACTATGATCCAACTAAGGAACCAAGCGTAATCAAGTTTGACGAAGAGGCTGCTAAGCAGTGGCTTGCAAACGGTGCTCAGCCGACAGATACAGTTGCAAAGTTATTAAAGGTTGCTGGTATTGAGAAATAATTAAGAGTGCCGAATCCTTTTATCAAATGTTGCGGGCGCAGCAGAATGAGAGAGATGTATGAAGGGACTATTAGAAGTTATCGCTAAGTCGCTTGTTGACAACCCAGATGAAGTTGTGGTTACTGAGAAGGAAACCGAGAAGGGACTTGTGCTTGAGCTGAAGGTAGCGCCTAGTGATATGGGCAAAGTTATCGGTAAGCAGGGCAGGATCGCAAAAGCAATCCGTTCTGTGGTAAAAGCCGCGGCATCAAGAGAAAACAAGCAGGTTAGTGTAGAGATTGAGTAATCAAAAACGTGTACTTCAGAGATGGGGTGCACGTTTTATTTTTAAAATGTATGAGTTATATGAGCTGTAATGCTATCATAGGAGAAAATATGGAAGATTTATTGCGTGTAGGTGTGATTTCCTCCGCTCATGGAATTAAGGGAGAAGTTAATGTATTCCCGACAACTGATGAGCCGGAAATGTTTGCACATTGGAAGACATTGCGTCTGGTTGAAAAGAAACAAAGCCGTCTGATTCATGTGCGCGGTGCAAAGTATTTTAAAAACATGGTCATTCTTTCTCTTGAGGAGATTGCAGACCGAAATCAGGCGGAGCTTTTGCGTCAGGCAGAGCTTTATATAACAAGAGATCAGGCAACTCCATGTGGTGAAAATGAGAATTTTATTACTGATTTAATTGGACTTCGTGTAGTTGATGAAAATAAAGAAGAGCTTGGTAAGTGTACTGATGTGTTTCAGACGGGCGCAAATGATGTCTATGAGATAGAGCTTTTAGATGGAAGAAAGGTGCTTTTCCCGGCTATTCCTTCCTGTATCTTAGATGTTGACTTGGAAAAAGGCATAATGACAGTTCATGTTATGGCTGGACTAATTGACTAAGCTGTGAATATGAAAAGAAAGAGGTAATTCCATGCATTATTATGTGCTGACGTTGTTTCCAGAGATGATTACAAACGCCTGCGGCGAGAGTATTCTTGGACGCGCATCCCAAAAAGGATTGATTTCAGTGGAGGCCATCAATATACGTGACTATTCCACAAATAAACATAACCGTGTCGATGATTATCCATATGGCGGCGGCGCTGGAATGGTAATGCAGCCTATGCCAGTGTACGATGCCTGGAAGGATCTGACAGAGCGCATTGGAAAAAAGCCGCGTGTGCTGTTTATGACACCTCAGGGAAAACCATTTTCTCAAAAGCTGGCAGAAGAATATGCAAAGGAAGAAGATTTGATATTCCTTTGCGGTCATTACGAGGGAATTGACCAGCGTGTGCTTGATCTCATTGTGACAGATGAAGTTTCAGCAGGCGATTTTGTGCTTACAGGCGGTGAACTTCCAGCGATGATGATGATTGACTGTATTTCACGTCTTGTGCCAGGTGTATTGAATAATGAAGCATCTGCGCAGGATGAGTCATTTGAAGGAAATTTGCTGGAGTATCCACAATATACAAGACCAGAAGTTTTCATGGGCGAGTCAGTTCCGCCTGTACTTCTATCAGGTCATCATGGCAATATTGATAAGTGGAGACGCGAGCAGTCTATTCTTCGGACAGCAAAAAAACGCCCAGATCTTCTTAAGAATGCTGAGCTTACACAAAAAGAGAAGAATTGGCTTCGGGAACAATTGATGAAAAAAAATAAAAAAGCTGAAAAAGCACTTGACAACTGATATAAAGTGCGGTATACTGCTAGTGTTGTCAATAAACAGGAAAGCAGAGGATTCACTCTCACCTTAGCGCAAAGGCGTCTCGGGTTGATATTTAAGTTCACATATCGTATTTTGCATATTTGTGTATCTTAATGGTGGATCGTCGCGGTCCATCATTTTTTTGCGTAAAGCAGTTCACAACATTTTTCGATGGGGGTACAAAACAATTAGCAGTTTAATGATTAATGAGCAGATCCGTGACAAGGAAGTCCGGGTAATTGGTGAGGAAGGACAGCAGCTTGGAATTATGTCCTCCAGAGATGCCATGAAGCTGGCAAAGGATGCCGGTTTAGATCTGGTAAAGATTGCACCAACGGCTAAGCCGCCGGTATGCAAGATTGTTGATTATGGCAAGTTCCGTTATGAGCAGGCCAGAAGAGAAAAGGAAGCCAAGAAGAAGCAGAAAGTCATTGAAGTAAAGGAACTGAGATTGTCTCCGAACATCGATACAAATGATCTGAATACAAAGGTGAACAATGCGCGAAAGTTCCTGGAAAAGGGCGATAAGGTAAAAGTTACCTTACGTTTCCGCGGCAGAGAGATGGCCCATATGGGTGCTTCCAAACATATACTGGATGACTTTGCTGAAAACCTCAAGGATATCGCATCGGTTGAGAAACCGCCGAAGTTAGAGGGTAAGAGCATGAGTCTGGTATTGGCAAAAAATATCAAGTGATTGACAGGAGGAAATTATAATGCCAAAGGTAAAAACAAGCAGAGCAGCTGCAAAGCGTTTTAAGAAAACAGGTACAGGCGAGTTAAAGAGAATGAAGGCATACAAGAGCCATATCTTAACAAAGAAGTCTGCTAAGAGAAAGAGAAATCTTAGAAAGGCTGCTATGACAGATAGTACCAACGTAAAGAACATGAAGAAGATTTTACCTTATTTATAATTTTGTGATTTTATAAGTAAGTTTGGGAAACATTTCTGCACAGGATTCGCGAGAATCCTCATCGTTTAGGAGGAGATAGATATGGCAAGAATTAAAGGCGGTATGAACGCTAAGAGAAAGCACAACAAAGTGTTAAAGCTGGCAAAGGGTTACAGAGGAGCCAGATCTAAGCAGTATAGAGTAGCAAAGCAGTCTGTTATGAGAGCATTAACAAGCTCTTACGCAGGAAGAAAGCAGAGAAAGAGACAGTTCAGACAGCTGTGGATCACACGTATCAACGCAGCAGCTAGAATGAACGGTCTGTCTTACAGCAAGTTTATGTACGGCTTAAAGAGCGCTGACATCCAGTTAGACAGAAAGATTCTGGCTGATATGGCTGTTAATGATCCAGCTGGATTCGCAAAGCTGGCTGAGACTGCAAAGAGCAAGCTTGCTTAATTAGCAGTTGATTAAACCGCATATTGTGTATAAAAATTCAGGGAGAGCTTCGGCTCTCCCTTTTTGTGATGTTTTTGTGAAAATCACTTACTTTTTGCTTGTTTTTTTATATTATTTGTGGAATATGAAAGGTTGATTTCAAATCCAAAGCTATGATATACTTCTATTGAATATACTTACAATTCACGCGTTTTGTGAAGGGTAATTACAAATCAAAGGAGAATGATATGAGCGTCAGAAGAATCTTCGCGGAGAAGAAGGAACCTTATGCAGTAAAAGCACAGGAGCTTATGGAAGAGATGAGCAGCTATCTTGACATTCACGATGCCAAGAAGGTGCGTGTGCTGATCCGTTATGATGTTGAAAACCTTTCGGATGAGACTTATGAAAAGAGTAAGGGAACTATTTTTTCGGAGCCGCCGGTCGATGATCTTTATGAGGGTACCTTCCCTCACGAGAAGGATGATATTATTTTTTCAGTAGAGTATCTTCCAGGACAGTTTGATCAGAGAGCAGACTCGGCAGAGCAGTGTGTAAAGCTGTTAAAGGAAGATGAACAGCCGATTATCCGTTCAGCAACCACATATGTGATCAGCGGTGCACTTACAAGTGAGGAAGTTGCTAAGCTGAAGAATCACTGTATTAACCCAGTTGATTCAAGAGAAGCATCGGAGGAAATTCCGCAGACACTGAACATGGTACATCCAGAGCCAGAAGATGTAAAAATTCTGGAAGGCTTTTCCAAGATGAATGAGGAAGATCTGAAGGCGCTCTATGATTCCTTTGGTCTTGCTATGACCTTTAAGGATTTCCTTCACATCCAGAAGTATTTCCATGATGAGGAAAAGCGTGATCCGTCCATGACTGAAATTCGTGTACTTGATACATACTGGTCTGATCATTGCCGTCATACAACTTTCCAGACAGAGTTAAAGAACGTTACCTTTGAGGAAGGATATTATCGTCCGGTAATCGAGAAGACATACGACGAGTATGAGACTGCTCATAAAACATTGTTTGAAGGCAGAAATGACAAATTTATCAGCCTGATGGATCTGGCTCTTATGGGTATGCGTCAGTTAAAGAAGCAGGGAAAGCTTCAGGATCAGGAAGAAAGTGATGAGATCAATGCATGTTCTATCGTAGTACCGATTAAGGTAGACGGCAAGGAAGAAGAGTGGCTGATCAATTTTAAGAATGAGACACATAACCATCCTACTGAGATCGAGCCATTTGGAGGCGCTGCAACATGCCTTGGCGGTGCAATCCGTGACCCGCTGTCAGGTCGTACCTATGTTTATCAGGCAATGCGTGTGACTGGTGCTGCAGACCCGACACGTCCGCTTTCTGAGACACTTCCTGGAAAGCTTCCTCAGAAGAAGCTTGTTCGTACAGCAGCAGCTGGTTACAGCTCTTATGGAAATCAGATTGGTCTGGCAACTGGTTATGTAAAGGAAATTTATCATCCAAATTATGTGGCAAAGCGTATGGAAATCGGTGCTGTTATGGGTGCAGCTCCAAGACGTGCAGTAATCCGTAAAAATTCTGATCCGGGCGATATTATCATTTTGCTTGGCGGACGTACAGGAAGAGATGGCTGCGGCGGCGCAACTGGTTCTTCTAAGGCTCATACACAGTCTTCTATCGAAACATGTGGTGCAGAGGTTCAAAAGGGTAATGCACCGACTGAAAGAAAGTTACAGAGACTGTTCCGTCGTGAGGAAGTCAGCCATCTGATTAAGAAATGTAACGACTTTGGTGCCGGCGGTGTATCTGTAGCAATTGGAGAGCTGGCAGACGGTCTTGTTGTTGAGCTTGACAAGGTTCCAAAGAAGTATGCAGGTCTTGACGGCACAGAGATTGCGATTTCTGAGTCTCAGGAGCGTATGGCAGTTGTAGTAGATCCAAAGGATGCAGACCAGTTTTTAGCTTATGCAGCCGAGGAGAATCTGGAAGCAACAAAGGTTGCAGTTGTAAGTGAGGATCCTAGACTTGTTCTTCGTTGGAGAGGAAAAGAAATTGTTAATATCAGCCGTGCATTCCTTGATACAAACGGTGCTCATCAGGAGACAGATGTTACTGTAAGCATGCCAAAGAAGGAAGAAAGTTTCTTTGCAACAAAGGAAGTTACCAACGTAAAGGAAAAATGGCTTTCTATGCTTGCTGATTTAAATGTTTGCTCACAGAAGGGTCTTGTTGAGATGTTCGACAGCTCCATCGGTGCAGGAAGCGTTGTAATGCCGTATGGTGGAAAGAATCAGCTGACTGAGGTTCAGACAATGGTAGCAAAGGTTCCTGTAGCAAAGGGAAATACTGATGCTGTTACCATGATGAGCTATGGCTTTAATCCATACCTGTCTTCATGGAGTCCATATCACGGTTCTGTTTATGCCGTAACAGAATCTATTGCTAAGATTACGGCAGCCGGCGGTGACTACAGCAAGATTCGTATGACATTCCAGGAGTACTTCCGCAGAATGACAGAGGATTCTCATACATGGGGACTTCCGTTTGCTTCATTGCTTGGTGCATATGCAGCACAGATGGGATTTGGTCTTCCGTCAATTGGCGGAAAGGATTCCATGTCAGGAAGCTTTGATGAGTTAAACGTACCGCCAACACTTGTTTCCTTTGCAGTTGATGTGGCATCTGAAAATGATGTTGTAACACCAGAATTTAAGAAGGCAGGAAATAAGCTTGTTCTGTTCTCAATTGAGAAGGATGAGTATGACCTTCCGAATTATGAGCAGGTGAAGAAGCTGTACGGTCAGATTCACGAGGCAGTTCGTAAGGGTCAGATCGTATCCTCCTATGCAATTGGCGCAGGCGGTATCGCAGAGGCTGTCAGCAAGATGGCATTTGGTAATGGCCTTGGTGCAGTTATCAATGCACAGCTTGATAAGAATCTCCTCTTTGCTCCATTATACGGAAATATTCTTGCAGAAGTTCCGACAGAATGCATCGCAGATTTAGAGGTTCCATGTGAGGTTATCGGTGAAGTAAGTGCAGAGCCAACATTCACTTATGGTGAAATTGTAATTTCAATGGATGAGGCTGTAAAGAGTTGGAAGTCTACTCTTGAGAAGGTATTCCCGTCTGTATCTGGAAAGGCACAGCCAAAGGTTGATACAGGTATCTACAAGGCAGATTCAATCTATGTATGCAAGAATAAGGTTGCAAAGCCAAAGGTATTTATTCCAGTATTCCCAGGAACAAACTGTGAGTATGACAGCGCAAAGGCATTTGAGCGTGCAGGTGCAGAGGCAATTGTTAAGGTTGTTCGCAATCAGACAGCAGAAGAAATTCGCGAGTCTGTTGATATCTTTACAAAGGCAATCCGCGAGTCTCAGATTATCATGTTCCCAGGCGGATTCTCAGCAGGTGATGAGCCGGATGGTTCTGCAAAGTTCTTTGCAACAGCATTTAGAAATGAGAAGCTCAAAGAAGCAGTTATGGATCTGTTAAACAACAGAGATGGTCTTGTACTTGGTATCTGCAACGGCTTCCAGACACTTGTAAAGTTAGGACTTGTTCCGTATGGTGAGATTATTGACAGCCAGCTGTCTGATTCTCCGACACTGACAACAAACACCATTGGACGTCATGTTTCCAAGATGGCATACTTAAAGGTAGTATCCAATAAGTCTCCATGGCTGGCACAGGCAACACTCGGCGGTGTTTACTGCAACCCGGTTTCTCATGGTGAGGGACGCTTCGTAGCAAGCAAGGAGTGGCTTGATAAGCTGTTTGCAAATGGACAGGTTGCAACTCAGTATGTTGATTACAATGGCAATCTTGCACAGGACGAAGAGTGGAATATGAACGGTTCCTATGCAGCAATCGAAGGTATCACAAGCCCAGATGGACGTGTATATGGAAAGATGGCACATTCAGAGCGTATCGGAGATTCTGTAGCAATCAATATCTACGGCGAGCAGGATCTGAAGCTGTTTGAGTCAGGTGTTAAGTACTTTAAGTAATTTTGGTGGTTTTATTAAAAGCATAAAAAACGGTCATACCAGAAATGGTATGGCCGTTTTCTTATGCTTAAAGTTTTGTAAACTTAACGACTAGAATCACCCGTATGAATGTCACAGCTTTGCAAATTCGATGGTGCCAGATAATCAGAATCTGTTGTTGTGCCGCTTGAAAGATCACTGTCATCGATATGAAGGTAAACGCGCTGTACAACCAAATCACCCGGGCAGTATTTTGTTGCACTTTTGCCTGATTCTGTGCAGATACGGAGTGCATAGTGGCGGTCACAATAGCTTGTTGGTGCTGTGCCTGGTGCAAAATATTCTGTGTATACAGAAGCGTTGCTTGAACTGCTGTTGCATACGCCATCAACTGCGAGAAGACCTGACTTGCTGCAGATCTTTGCAGATTCTAATTCATCTGTAAAGATGAAATCTTTGTTATCAAGATCAGTATGGATGCGAGCCATAATTTTCTGCCAGATCGTCTTATGGTATTCAGTTCCATTTGAAAGTACCTTTGAGTCATCATATCCAGACCATATGCCGCAGGTGTAGTAAGGAGAGTAGCCTATGAACCATACGTCGCTTCCACTTGTCGTTGTTCCGGACTTTCCGGCAAGGGTCATTGAATCAACCTGACAAAGTGTACCAGTTGGTGTGATTCCATATTGATAGTAATAAGAAGAATCTGATGAAATTACATCCTCCATTGCGCTTGTTAAAAGAGCTGCAGAGGAGCTTTTAATAATTCTTGTCTGAGAAGGAACACTTTCAAGAAGGATATTACCCTGGCGGTCTAAAACCTTTGTGTAGTAGGTTGGCTTTTGGTAAATTCCATCATTTGCAATGGAAGCAAAGGCAGCAGTAAGCATTTCGTTTGTGACAGTATATGACTGGCTTGCAGAGGCAAGAGAGGCTGAAGATTCAAACACGTTAGCATCGTTTAAACCAAAAAGTTCTAAATAATCATAGGCAGTAGAATCAGATACAAGAGAAGTCAGGCACCTAGCACCAATGACATTCATGGAATATGTGATAGCCTGACGTATATTGTTGTAGCCAAGATACGGATTTCCCCACCAGTTTAAGACCTGCTGATTTCCGGATGAATAAGGAGCGTCATAATATGTGGAGGCAAGAGTGGCACCACACGAGTCGATAGCAGGTGCAAATGTGCTGATTATCATTGAAGCAGAACCTGGCTGCCTGTGGCAGTGCAGAGCACGATTTAAGGTGAGGCTTCCTTCTTTTTCACCGCGGCCGCCGGATATGGCAGCAACCTGACCATTTGACTGATTCATGACAACGACAGATTCCTGCGGTTCGAGAATAGGAGTAATGGTTTCGTTTGTAACTGAGTCACCAGAAATAAGCAGTGATGCTTTAAATTCACGGACAGAGCGATAAATATCTTCTTTTGAAGCATAAATATTTGCAAACGTTGCCTGTTTTTTTTCTGACTGAAAATAGCTTATCAGATCATTTTCTGTATAGGTGCTTTCAGAACCGTCTGCATGGCATACAGTAAGCGCATAATTAAGTGAATATTCTAAAAGCCTGCTTCCTGTTGAAGAGATGTAATTGTCAGCATTGTTGATCTCTTCATCGACAATAGCCTGAATGGACGGATCCATTGTTGAATAAATCTGCAGGCCGCCGCTGTAGAGAAGTTTATAAGATTGTGAGGCAGAATAGCCAAGCTTTGACTGCAGATCATCACAAACTTGATTATATACAGCATCTGTAAAATAAGAAAAGACCGTACTGCCTGAAGTGGCATTGTCAACTGTCTGAATGCGGCTGTACACATCGTCATCAAGTGCATCGTTTTTCTGATCATAAGTGATAAAATTTTGCTCATACATTTTTTCAAGAACGATCTTTCGGCGCACTGCATTTTCCTTTGGATGTGTAAGCGGATTATAGCGTGATGGGTTTGATGTGGTGGCAGCCAAAACAGTGCATTCAGATAATGTTAATTCCCATACATTTTTGCCAAAATAGCGGTGAGCAGCTGTCTGTACACCAAGACAGTTGCCGCCAAGATTAATTGTATTAAGATAGTATTCAAGAATAGTTTCTTTGCTGCCTAGCTGATCTTCTAATTTTACTGCAAGAAATTGTTCCTGAATTTTGCGGCGCAGTTTGTCAGCCATGCTTGTCTCGTAGCCGCCCTGAAGCACATTATTTTTAATAAGCTGTTGAGTGATTGTGCTGGCACCTTCAGAAAATCGTCCACTTGTAATACCGACATAAGCGGCACGCAAAATCCCCTTTAAATCAATTCCGTTATGTTCATAAAAGCGGCTGTCCTCAATTGCGATAAAAGCGTTTACAAGATCATCAGGAAGCTGGTCAAAGCTGACTTCTTCGCGGTTGCTACCTTCCATGACAAGTGTCTGCATTAGATTGCCGTCTGCGTCGTAAATTTGAGAAGCATATCCTTGTGGCTGTACATCAAGTATATCGAGAGAGGGAGCAGCATCAATTGCCCCACGGACAAATCCAATGCCTATAGCAAAGCCAGCGAAACAAAAAATTAGAAACATTGCCAGTGCTATTTTTAAAAGAAAAATAAGATGGTGTCGTCTGGCCTGCCTTGATGTATCAAGAAGACCTGACAGCTCCTTTTTTATTGCATCATTATTAAAAATCATAAAGATCAGTGCCTTTCCGTCAAATTCATGCATAAACGCTTTCTAAGCATGGACTGACATTTATTCTTTAGTATATCAAAAAATAGAGAAAAATACCAGAAAAAAAGCAAACCTTTACAGAAGCTGCAAAATAAGATACACTAGCTACAAAGCATTTTGCAGCAGAGAAAAATAAGAAAATGCTTTTAATATATGGAAATAAAAGTATAAAGGAATAAGGTGAATAAAATGTCAGAGGCCTACAAGACAGTTTATGTTGGAGATACAGCAGAAATTGTAGAGAAAAAATCACGGTTTATTGCAAATTTAGAGCATGTGGAGTCAGAGGAGGAGGCACTTGCCTATATTGAGACGATCCGCAAAAAATATTGGGATGCAAGACATAATTGCTATGCATACTGCATCGGAAAAAAACAGGAGCTAAAGCGTTGCAGTGATGACGGTGAACCTTCACAGACAGCAGGAAAGCCAATGCTTGATGTGCTGACGGGTGCAGGTCTTTGCGACACGGTTGTTGTTGTCACGCGCTATTTTGGAGGTACTCTTTTGGGAACGGGCGGCCTGGTGCGCGCTTATACGGCGGCGGCAAAGGCTGGTGTTGAAGCAAGTGAGGTTATTGAAAAAATTCCAGCTGTACAGTTTTTAGTAAAGGTGACATATAACCAGATAGGAACACTTCTTTATCTGTTGGGACAGCGAGGCTACAGCCAATTAGACAGTGAATATGCAGAGGATGTAAGTGTGTGCTTTCTTGTACCTCTTACTGAGCGCGCATCTATGGAAAAGCAGCTTCTTGAGAGCTTTCAGGGCAGTGCTAAGACAGAGATTGAAGATTATGGGTACTACGCTAAGAATGGAAAAGAACTTCTTTTGTTTGAGGAGGAAGTGTAATGATAACATGTGCAATGTGTGATGATGAACTGCCGTTTGCCGAGCAGCTTAGAAGTCTTGTAATGGCTTATGCAAAAAAAAAGCGAGTGGAGCTGCAGGCTGAAACATTTGCATCTGCGGAGGAACTTTTAGAAGAAATTGAAAACGGTGCAGGCTTTGAAATATTGTTTCTTGATATTGAGATGCGAAAAATGGATGGAATCGAACTTGGAAAAAAGCTTCGTGAGCGTTCATACCAGACACTTATTATATATGTTTCAGGTTATGACCAGTATATGCGACAGTTGTTTGAGGCAGAGCCATTTCGTTTTTTGTCAAAACCATTAAAGCAAGAGGAACTTGAGAATGTGTTAGATAAGGCGTTTGAGCGAATCAGCCGTTTTCACAGAGAGCTGTTTACGATTCGTTTTGGAAAAAACGTGGTGAATCTTCTTTGTCGAGATATTGTATATCTGGAAAGCAACAAGCGAAAGGTAATTGTTCATACTGTGCGTGGAGAATACGAGTATTACCATAAGCTTGATGAGGCTGAGGAAGAACTTTTTGCAATCAGCGCAGATTTTGTACGGATTCATAAAGCGTATCTTGTGAATATGGAGCACGTTGAGGCGTTTCAGTATGAAAAGCTTGCACTTAGAGATGGCACAATTTTAAGTATAAGTGAGGCACACCGCGCTAATGTGCGCAGCCGCTTCTGGGAATGGGGTTCTGAGTAAGAACAAACATTGAGAGGGATCGAAACATGACAGATTTATTGCTTGTAATATTGATCAATTTTTTTGCATTATATACGACATCACAATATCTTGCAGTTTTGAAAAAAGAAGAACAGAAAAAAACTTGGCGCTGCCTTTTGCCGCATTTCCTTTTATGGTGTGTGTTAAATACGTGCTGTTTGATTCTGATTCGTACAAAAGGAGTTCTAAGCTTATTTAGCGCAGCGGTTGCTGCGATTATTTTGCTGTTCGAGACAATTTTTGCGTTTCAAAAGGAAGAAGCATGGAAGGAAAAGACAAGGCGAAGGGAATATATGACGAGCCGTCAGCTTCAGTACTATGCAAAGCAGTATGAGGCTCTTTCTCATTTTCAGGAAACAATGCGAAAGGAGCGCCATGAGCGAAAAAACCGCAATATGGAGCTTTTGATGCTTGCCAAAAAAGGAGATTTCGATTCTTTAATCTGCCGCTTGAACGAGGAGCAGAGCCTTATGACACCGCACTCATCAACAACAGGAAATAGAACTGTAGATGCGGTGCTTGACTTTGAAAAGGCCGTGGCAAGAGAAAAGAAGATTGAAGTGGAGGAAGATATTTCCATTCCGAGAGAAATGGAGGTGGCAGATTCTGTCTTATGCGGTGTTCTTGGAAATGCGCTTGACAATGCAATTGAGGCATGCGACAGAGTTAGTGAGAAGGAACGTCTTGTGAAGATTTTTATGAAGGTTGAGCGAAAAAATCTTTTTATTGAAATTAAAAATCGCTATGATGGCACCATTTTTAAAGCACAGGATGGGCGCCTTATAAGCCGCAAAGAAAATCCACAGGAGCATGGAATGGGGCTTCGCATCATGCATGAACTTTTAGAGCATGCAGACGGAAATGTTGAGACAATGTGGGATGAGCATGTATTTACACTAAGAGTGATGATTTATCATGTGATTTAGAATTTAAGGGTTACAAAAATATCTGGTAAAAATGACAGTTGGAAAAATATTAATCATTTTTGTGATAGCATAAGAAAAACGAAAGTGAAAGGAGGATTAGATGTGGACAGTATCGAAGTTTATGTCTGGCTCATCGTATTTATCGTATTGACAGCGATTGAGATGGCAACATTTCAGCTTGTAACCATTTGGTTTGCTGTCGGTGCCGTTGCAGCATTTATTACTTCACTGTTTTCGACATCGTTAGAAATTCAGCTTATTGTTTTTTTAGCTGTGTCGATGTTGTTATTGATTTTGGTTCGTCCCATTGCCGGACGCTTTCTTCAGACAAAGACGGTCAAGACAAATGTCGATAGTTTAATTGGAGATTATGCGACGGTTACGGCTCGAATACATAATCAGGAAGGCTTTGGAAAAGCTGTAATTCGTGGTCAGGAGTGGACAGCAGCTGCCGAGAAGGATGATGAAATCATCGAAGCAGGCAGCCGTGTTGTTGTCACAGGCATACGAGGTGTCAAACTGATCGTTGCAAAGATTGAGCCGTCAAGGACAGCACAGGAAAACAGTTAAAAGAATAAGCAGTATATCATTTAAGAGAAAAGGAGTGTATGAGTATGTTAGCAGCATCTATTCTTAGTCCTCAATTTATTGCAGGCGTTATTATTGTCATTGTTATTTTATGTATCATTGGTTCATGTATCCGCATTGTGCCACAGGCACATGCTGTTATCGTAGAGCGTCTTGGCGGTTATCTTACTACATGGTCAGTTGGTGTTCATATCAAGATGCCATTTGTTGATCACGTTGCAAGAAACGTTATTTTAAAGGAACAGGTTGTAGATTTTGATCCTCAGCCGGTTATTACAAAAGATAATGTTACAATGCTTATTGATACAGTTGTATTTTATCAGATTACAGATCCGAAGCTTTATGCGTATGGTGTAGAAAATCCGCTGATGGCAATTGAAAATCTGACAGCAACCACATTGAGAAATATTATTGGTGAAATGGAGCTTGATGAGACACTGACCTCTCGCGAGACAATCAATACTAAGATGAGAAGCAGTCTTGATGAGGCAACAGATCCGTGGGGAATTAAGGTAAACCGTGTTGAGCTTAAGAATATCGCACCGCCGTCTGACATCCAAAATTCTATGGAAAAGCAGGCAAAGGCAGAGCGTGACAAGCGTGCAGCGATCCTTAGTGCAGAAGGTGAAAAGCAGTCTGCAATTCTTCGCGCAGAAGGTAAGAAGCAGTCTGCAATCCTTGATGCAGAGGCTGAAAAGCAGGCAGCAATTCTTCGTGCAGAGGCAAAGAAAGAGGCAATGCTTCGTGAGGCAGAAGGTGAAGCAGAGGCAATTCGCCGCGTTTCTCAGGCGAAGGCTGATGGAATTGCTTATATTAAGGAAGCAAAGGCTGATGCAGCCGTTCTTCAGATTAAGAGTATGGAGGCTTTTGAGAAGGCAGCTGACGGTAAAGCAACAAAGATCATTGTGCCGTCAAATCTGGCTTCGATTGCAGGAACATTGACTGCACTTTCTGAAACTGTGCAAAAGGATGCACCAGAATCTTGAAAACTACTTGCAAAATGAATATTATCTGTGCTACAATAAGAGAGTTGCCAACCGGCAGCTCTCTTTTGCTGATGAAAAGTTTAAAAAGACAGATGCTGGTTTGGGGGGATTTGTGTAACTGAATTAAGTTTTTAGCATTAAGAGGAGTTTTTTCTATATGAAAACAAAGAGAGAGACAGTAAGAAACGTAGCGATTATTGCGCATGTTGACCACGGTAAAACGACACTGGTAGATGAGCTGTTAAAGCAAAGCGGAGTATTTCGTGAGAATCAGGAAGTTCAGGAGCGTGTCATGGACTCTAATGATATCGAAAGAGAAAGAGGCATCACTATCCTGTCCAAGAATACTGCAGTTACTTATAAAGACTGCAAGATCAATATCATCGATACACCAGGACATGCGGATTTCGGTGGCGAGGTAGAGCGTGTACTGAAAATGGTAAATGGTGTTATTCTTGTTGTTGACGCATTTGAGGGACCAATGCCGCAGACAAAGTTCGTTTTAAGCAAGGCACTTGAGCTTGACCTGTCTGTTATTGTATGTATCAATAAGATTGACCGTCCGGAGGCAAGACCGGCGGAAGTTGTAGATGAAGTATTAGAGCTTTTGATGGATCTTGATGCAAGTGATGAGCAGTTAGACTGTCCATTCTTGTATGCATCTGCAAAGGCTGGCTTTGCAGTTAGAAATTTAGATGATCCTAGAGAGAATATGGTTCCATTGTTTGAAACCATTATTGAGCATATTCCGGCACCGGAAGGTGATCCAGAGGCACCGACTCAGATTTTGATCAGCACCATCGATTATAATGAATATGTAGGTCGTATTGGTGTTGGTAAGGTTGACAATGGTTTTGTAAAGGTAAATCAGGATTGTGTTATTGTAAATCATCATGATCCGAGTATGAAGCGTCGCGTAAAAATCAGTAAGCTGTATGAGTTTGATGGCCTGAATAAGGTAGAGGTACAGCGTGCTGATATCGGTTCCATTGTTGCAATTTCTGGTATTAGCGATATTCATATCGGTGATACGATTTGTTCACCGGAGAATCCGGTAGCGATTCCGTTCCAGAAGATTTCTGAGCCGACTATCGCAATGAACTTTATGGTAAATGATAGTCCTCTTGCTGGTCAGGAAGGAAAGTTTGTTACTTCAAGACATTTAAGAGAGAGACTGTTCCGCGAGCTGAACACAGACGTTTCCCTGCGCGTTGAGGAGACTGACAACATGGATAGCTTTAAGGTATCCGGAAGAGGTGAGCTTCATCTTTCAGTTCTTGTTGAGAACATGCGCCGTGAGGGATACGAGTTTGCAGTCAGCAAGGCAGAGGTTTTAACAAAGAGAGATGAGAGAAATCGTCTTTTAGAGCCAATGGAGCTTGTTTATATTGATGTTCCAGAGGAGTTTTCCGGTACTGTTATCCAGAAGCTTTCCAGCCGTAAGGGTGAACTTCACGGAATGGGAACAGCACAGGGCGGCTATACAAGACTGGAGTTTTCTATCCCATCAAGAGGTCTGATTGGATTCAGAGGTGAATTCATGACTGATACAAAGGGAAATGGTATCATCAATACTATCTTTGATGGTTATGAGGAGTACAAGGGCGATATCCAGTATCGTAAGCAGGGTTCTATTATTGCATTTGAGGATGGCGAGAGTATCACTTATGGTCTTTACAATGCACAGGAAAGAGGTGTATTGTTTATTGGACCTGGTGAGAAGGTTTACTCTGGTATGGTTGTTGGTCAGACTGGTAAGGCAGAGGACGTAGAAGTTAATGTCTGCAAGACAAAGCATTTGTCCAACACCCGTTCTTCAGGTTCTGATGATGCACTTCGCCTTGTTCCAAAGAAGGTGATGAGCCTTGAGCAGTGTATGGATTTCATTGATACTGATGAGTTACTTGAGGTAACACCAAAGAACCTTCGTATCAGAAAGAAGATTCTTGATCCAACACTTCGTAAACGTGCAGCACTGCGTAAGCAGCAGTAAGCATATAAATAAAGAATGTGTGCGGCGCGTATGCGCCGTGCAGCAAAGGAGGATTTTTATGGAGTTAAGAACTGCTGTAAGTCCAAGAGATGTCAAGACTTATACCACACAGAGACTCAGAGAGGAATTTCTGATTCAGGGACTGTTTGTACCAGGCGAAATCAAGCTGGTATATAGCCACATCGATCGTATTATTACAGGAAGTGCAACACCGGCAGAGAGTGCACTTGAGCTGACCGCAGGAGATGAGCTTCGTGCAAAGTACTTCTGTGAGAGAAGAGAGCTTGGTGTAATTAACATCGGCGGCAAGGGAACTATCACTGTTGATGGAAAGGTATATACCGTTGACTATAAGGAAGGTATGTACATCGGAATGGGAACACAGAAGATCGTATTCGAGAGTGCTGATGCTTCTAATCCGGCAAAATTCTATTTAAACAGTGCTCCGGCACATCGTACCTGCCCAACTGTTTTAATCAAGCCAGAGGGTACACCAGAGGAAGGTGTTGTCATCGTTAAGGATGAGAACAAGGTAGAGCTTGGTTCACTTGAGCTTTCAAATCATCGTACAATCTGCAAGTATATCCTTCCAGGTCAGGTAGAGAGCTGTCAGCTTGAAATGGGTATGACAAAGCTTGAGCCAGGCAGCGTATGGAACACAATGCCATGTCATACACATGACAGACGTATGGAGGTTTATCTGTACTTTGATATTCCAGAAGATGCATTTGTTATGCATTACATGGGAGAACCGCAGGAGACTCGTCATATCGTTATGAGAAACGAGGAAGCTGTTATTTCTCCAAGTTGGTCTATTCACAGTGGTTCAGGTTCTCAGGCATACACATTTATCTGGGGTATGGTTGGCGAGAATCAGGATTTCGATGATATGGACGGTATTGCAAATCAGGATATCATGTAATCAAGACATTATTTTCCGCTCCGACATTTGCCGGGGCGGTTTTTTTTGTTCATGCAGTTTTGTTCACATCTTTGCCATATTTATTTGATAAAATGTTTACAAACGCGAATTATGCTGACAAAGAAAAGAAAGGATGGAATACGCAATGGAAAAGATAAAAGTATTGGTAGTAGATGATGAGAGCAGAATGAGAAAGCTTGTAAGTGACTTTTTGACAAGAGACGGCTATGAAGTCATCGAGGCTGGAGATGGAGAGGAAGCAGTAGAGATTTTTTTCCAGAATAAGGATATTGCAGTAATCCTTCTTGATGTTATGATGCCAAAGATGAATGGTTGGCAGGTGTTAAAGACAATCCGCGAATATTCACAGGTACCTGTTATTATGCTGACTGCAAAGGGTGAGGAACAGGATGAGCTGCATGGCTTTGATCTTGGTGTAGATGAGTATATAAGCAAGCCATTCAGTCCTAAGATTTTAGTAGCAAGAGTCGGAGCTGTATTAAAGAGAAGCAATCAGGTAAAATCAAGCAAGTTAGAGTGCGGCGGAATAGTGATAGATAAAGCAGCACATCAGGTAACAATAGATGGCAAGGAAATTGAGCTTAGTTTCAAAGAATTTGAACTTTTGACGTATTTTATGGAAAACAGAGGATTGGCACTGTCAAGAGAAAAAATTTTAAATAATGTTTGGAATTATGATTATTTTGGCGATGCCAGAACAATTGATACTCACGTAAAGAAATTAAGAAGCAAGATGGGTGAGAAGGGCGAATATATTCATACCATCTGGGGCATGGGCTACAAATTTGAGGTAGAATGATGAAATCATCCATAAGAACACAGATTATGACTGCCTTTGTTGCAATTCTTACATTGACAATGGTGTTGTGTATAGGGTTAAATAACGGACTGCTGAAGGATTTTTATTATCAGAAGAAGCAGGAAAAGGTTGTTCATTATTATCAAAAGCTTGATCAGCTGACTAATAATAAAAGTGAAAATGATAGTAAAGTCAGCGCAGTTTTGATTAGCATGCGTGATGCAGATAATATTTCTTTTATTCAGACAACATCAGACTGGTCACTAGATGAAGTGAGTGCAAACTGTGTATCTAACATGCAGGCGAGCGAACTTCGTCATCGTCTTATGCAGTATATTTTGGTATGGGACCGCATGGACACAGTCACAACATTAAAGCAAGGGGAACGATATAAAATTTTAAAATATTATGATCCTATTGAAGGAACCTCCTATATGGACTGTTATGGTTCTTTGAGCAATGGAACCTTCTTTTTAATGTCTACGCCGTTAGAAGCTGTGCAGGACAGTGCACAGATTTCTAATCAATTTTTCATGTTCACCTGCTTAGGAGGAATGCTGCTTGCACTTATTGTCATCAGTGTGATATCTAATCGTCTGACAAGACCGCTTCTGCAGCTTGCTGAGATTGCAGATCATATGGCAAATCTTGATTTTACGAGCAAATATACGGGCGATCTGAATAATGAAATTGGTCTTTTGGGAAACAGCATGAACTCAATGTCAGAGCAGTTAGAGAGTACAATTAATCAGCTGCAGACAGCAAATGAACAGTTAAAAAAGGATATTGATGAAAAAATCCAGATTGACGAAGTGCGAAAAGAATTTTTGTCAAATGTTTCGCATGAGTTAAAGACGCCAATTGCATTGATCCAGGGTTATGCGGAAGGTCTTCAGGAAGGAATCAGTGACGATCCAGAAAGCCGTGCTTTTTATTGTGATGTAATTGTCGATGAAGCAAAAAAAATGAACCGCATGGTACGAAAGCTTCTTACACTCAATCATCTTGAATTTGGACAGGATGCACTCACAGAAGAACCATTTGATATTTGTGAGATGCTTACAACACTTCTCAATTCAAGTGCACTGGAAATGCAAAAGAAGGAAATTAAGGTGATAAAACAGTATCCTGCTTCCTGTATGGTGATTGGTGATGAATTTAAAATTGAGGAAGTTTGTACTAATTATATAAGCAATGCAATGAACCATGTAAATGGAGACATGCGTATTTGTGTGACGCTAGAGGAACAAGAGGATACTGTAAAGATAACGGTAGCCAATACGGGCGATCCTATTCCAGAAGATTCCCTTGATAAAGTATGGATCAAGTTTTATAAGGTCGATAAAGCAAGAACAAGAGAATATGGAGGAAGCGGTATCGGTCTTTCTATTGTAAAAGCCATTATGGATGCTCATAAACAGCCGTTTGGTGTATATAATACAGCAGAAGGCGTTGCATTCTGGTTTTGCTTAAAAAAAGCGCCAAAAGAAGAAACAGATGTACAGGAGAATGAGAATGACACAGGAAGTATGGAATAAGATAATAAACAGTGAAATGCTGTTAATCGGAATCGGCACACAGCTGTCAGTGAAAGAGGATAATGAAAAACAAATTGATGAGGTATATGATACGCTGGCAAAGCTGGCAAAAGGAAGAAATTGTTTTGTAATTACCTCAAATACGGATCAAAAGCTGTTAGATGGGCGAATTTCTAAGTTTTTGACGGCAGCACCGAAGGTGGAAGGACAAGAAAAGCAGTGGGAAGCCTATATGAACTGGCTTAGCTGCTCATTGACGCATGAACTTACGATTTTAGAGCTTGGTGAGGGCTTTGCTGATCCGATGGTTATGCGCTGGCCATTTGAGAAAGTGCTGTCCATGCATCAGAAGGCAACGCTGATTCGTGTACATCCGATGCTGTATCAGGTGCCGGCCGATTTAAATGGCAGAGGTATTGGTGTGAAGGAAAATTGCATCCAATTTGTAAAAGAAATAGCAGAACAGTTGTCACATGAATAATCATATGATATAATCAAGCTGTTTTTACACACATGAATCAGGGGGTGGCACGTTGATAGCGATTATTGATTATGATGCAGGAAACATTAAAAGTGTAGAAAAGGCACTTCTGTCAATGGGAGAGACACCTGTTTTGACAAGAGATCCTGAGGTGATTCTTCAGGCAGATCATATTATCTTGCCGGGAGTGGGATCATTTGGAGATGCGATGGAAAACTTAAATAAGTTTGGATTAATTGATGTTATCCATGAGGCAATAAACAGAAAAATTCCATTTTTAGGTATCTGTCTGGGTCTGCAACTTCTTTTTGAGAGCAGTGAGGAGACACCAGGCGTAGCTGGTCTTGGTATTCTTAAGGGAAAGATTGTGCGCATTCCAGAAGGTCCGGGTCTTAAAATTCCACATATGGGATGGAACTCCCTGAATGTACGCGATGGAGCGTCATTGTTTAAGGGACTGGAAAAGGAACCTTATGTGTATTTTGTGCATTCGTATTATCTGCAGGCCAAAGACCCAAAAATCGTAGCAGCAACAGCAGAATATGGTGTTACTATCCACGCATCGGTAGAAAAAGAAAATGTTTTTGCATGTCAGTTTCACCCAGAGAAGAGTTCAAAAACAGGGCTTGCGATTCTTAAAAATTTCTTGGCGCAAAGGAGGGAAGGCTAATGTTTACAAAACGAATTATTCCTTGCCTGGACGTACATAACGGACGAGTTGTAAAGGGTGTTAATTTTGTGAATTTAAAGGATGCCGGAGATCCAGTTGAGATAGCGGCAGCTTATGATGCGCTAGGTGCAGATGAGCTGGTATTTCTTGATATTACAGCGTCAAGTGATTCCAGAAACATTGTGGTTGATATGGTGCGCAGGGTAGCACAGAAGGTATTTATTCCATTTACTGTAGGCGGCGGAATCCGTACAGTAGAGGATTTTCGTATGCTTCTTCGTGAGGGCGCAGATAAAATATCAATCAATTCATCTGCTATCAATACACCGCAGCTTATAAGTGATGCAGCTGATAAATTTGGAAGTCAGTGTGTAGTTGTGGCGATTGATGCAAAAAAAAGAGCAGATGGCAGCGGATGGAATGTTTATAAAAACGGAGGCCGTATTGATACTGGACTTGATGCAGTAGAGTGGGCAGCAAAGGTTGTAAGAATGGGTGCAGGAGAAATTCTTCTAACAAGTATGGACTGCGACGGTATGAAGACAGGCTACGACATTGCGCTGACAAGACAAGTATCAGAGGCAGTTAGTGTTCCAGTCATTGCATCTGGCGGTGCAGGAACGAAGGAACATTTTTATCAGGCGCTCACAGATGGAAAGGCAGATGCTGCGCTTGCGGCAAGTTTGTTCCATTATAAGGAGCTTGAGATTGCAGATTTAAAACGATATTTGAAGGAACGCGGCATCAGCGTGCGTATCAATTGATTTGTGGAGGAAAACAATGGGGGCAATTGCAAATGACTGGCTTGTGCCGCTTAGCGCAGAGTTTAAAAAGCCATATTATGCCAGTCTCTATAAAAAAGTAGTCGAAGAGTATACCACACATGTGGTGTATCCGCCATCCGATGAGATCTTTACTGCGTTTAATTTAACGCCGCTCTCCAAAGTAAAGGTAGTCATTCTCGGACAGGATCCGTATCATGAGCCAGGTCAGGCACATGGTTTGTCTTTCTCTGTAAAGCCGGGCGTAGAAATTCCGCCTTCTCTGGTCAACATTTATAAAGAACTGCACGAAGACCTAGGCTGCTATATTCCAGACAATGGATATCTGGTAAAATGGGCAAAGCAGGGTGTTTTGATGTTAAATACTCTTTTAACAGTCCGCGCACATCAGGCGTTCTCACATAAGGGGATTGGTTGGGAGCAGTTTACAGATGCTGCTATTGAAGCACTTGCCAGACAGGATCGCCCGATGGTGTTTATTTTGTGGGGCAGACCAGCACAGTCAAAAAAGCCGATGATTTACAATTCAAAGCATCTGATCCTTGAATCAGCGCATCCAAGTCCTTTGTCTGCATACCGAGGATTTTTTGGAAGCAGACCGTTTAGCCGTACAAATGAGTACTTAAAAGAAAATGGTCTTGCGCCAATTGACTGGCAAATTGAAAATCGTATGTAAAGAGGGAATAACAGAAAGGAAAATTAAAAAATGAATATTATTGAGTGGCTGAGAGTCATTTTTCTTGGCATTGTAGAGGGAATTACCGAGTGGCTTCCTGTCAGCAGTACCGGACATCTGATTTTGGTAGATGCCTTCTGGAAGACAAGTGCACCAGAGGTGTTTACTGCTGAATTTACAGAAATGTTTGATGTTGTTATACAGCTTGGTGCGATCCTAGCGGTTGTCACGGTGTTCTTTTATAAGCTGAATCCATTTTCGGCCAGAAAGACAAAAGAGCAGAAGCACAATACTATCGAACTGTGGAAGAAGGTAATTATTGGCTGTATCCCTGCTGGTGTGATTGGTATATTGTTCAATGATCTTATTGATAAATACCTGATGAATTGGCTTGTAGTAGCAATTATGCTTATTGTAGTCGGAATTGCATTTATTGCAATCGAGATGAGAAATCAAAAGGTCCGTCCATCAATTGTAAAGTTTACACAGCTTAGCTATAAGACAGCATTTATTATAGGTGTATTTCAGTTATTGTCATTGATCCCGGGAACTTCTCGTTCAGGAATCACGATCATCGGCGGTATGCTGTTTGGATGCTCTCGCTTTATTGCAGCAGAGTATACATTCTATCTGGCAATTCCTGTTATGTTTGGTGCCAGCGGCCTGAAGCTTGTTAAGTTCCTAGCAAAGGGCGGCGGTTTTTCAGCAGAGCAGTTCTTTGTTGTTTTGCTGGCAATGGTTGTTTCCTATGGAGTCTCTATGATTGTAATTAAGTTCTTGATGCAGTATATCAAGCGTCACAATTTCAACAGCTTTGCGCTTTATCGTATAGCACTTGGTATTATCGTTTTAATTGTTGGTTTTGCAGTTGGCCTGTAATCGACACAGGAGATTGTAACAAAAGAACGAAAAAACACGAATACTCCCACAAAGTAAACTATTGGTTGCTTTTTGGGAGTATTTTTCGGTTTTGAGACACAAAAAGGCACCTACAAAAAGTTTTTTGATTTTTTTTGAAAAAAGTGTTGACAAATCATTGCCCATATGATAATATATATATCGTCAGGTGAGCAACAGAGAAAACAAAGAAACAACAAACGAAGTTGCTTAACAGACAAAAACAAAATATGCAGTTGTGGCGGAATTGGCATACGCGCAAGACTAAGGATCTTGTGAGCCTAGCTCGTACGGGTTCAAGTCCCGTCAACTGCATTTTTCTAATGCATATCATTAGAAAACAAAATTGAATATGCAGTTGTGGCGGAATTGGCATACGCGCATGATTCAGGTTCATGTCCATGTACTTGGGTAGGGGTTCAAGTCCCCTCAACTGCATTACAGACCAAGAGAAGATGAAAGTCTTCTCTTTTTTGTATGTTATCGCAAGGATGCCTCCAGACAAAGAGCTCCCCAACCCGTGCGAGGATTAGGTATGGGATAGCCTGGAAGTTCTTTTGCACCTGCAATCAGCCAAGTCTTTAATTGTTCTCCGTATAAAAATAAATTGTTTCTTTTTACAATTCCCCATTCCATTAAAAGAGCAGCACTGCCTGCGACAAACGGTGCAGCAAAGGATGTACCAGATACGGTTTGATATCCGCCAGGAAATGAAGGCACTATTATAGAAACACCGGGAGCGACAAGATCAGGCTTTGTTAAAAGATTTGGCATTGCAGCAGCTCCACGTCCCGAAAAATCTGCCGGAGTATTCGTTTTTGCATCATAAGCCCCTACCGTAATAACTGAATTAGCAGAAGATGGTATTGTGAGTGTATTGTATGGATCGGGAGAAAGAAAGCGAGTAGCACCATTTAAGCTTGAAGCAGAAGGAAACCACATTTCAAATGAACCATTTTTTATTGAAATTGGTTCAATGATAAGGCTCCACACACCGGAAGTTAAATAAAAGTTGTCAGCTATTGGAAAAAACTCAAAATAATATTCCTGCAGACGCTGAAACGGAGAAGGTGCGCTATTATAAAAAGCTATTCGTGTTTGATCAAGTGTTTCAATATTTGTTCCAAAATTGTCAGAAAGCGTGTATTCTGTTCCAGAAGGAGCCCTTAGCTTAATGCGCACATCATCTGCGTAATCTTTCCATAGCTGCATATTAAGAGAAGTCTGGCGTTCTGAAATCGAAAAATCAACATTTACTGTCTGATCAAGAAACCCCGAGGTATGCACTGGCGAGGCACCTTCATTTCCAGCTGCAGCAATTATGCTGATGCGGCCAAGCAGTGATACACGGTTTAGATAAAGCTCAGAAAGTGAGTTCCCTGTATGTGAACCATAATTATTTCCAAAGCTTATATTTAGTACGAGAGGCCGATTAAATTTTAGCGCTTTTTTTATACAGTAATCAATTCCACTAAGTAATTCAGTAGTTCTAGGATACAGTCCTTTGTTTTTTCGCATTTTCACTACGATTAGTTCAGCTTCAGGCGCAATACCGCGATAGCGTCCATTAGAAGCATTGCCATTTCCGCAGGCAATCCCAGCTGTAGCAGTGCCATGTCCTGATTCATCTTTTGACAAGGTTTTTCCCATCAGAAGCGCCTCATTAATTTGCTCATTATTATATTCTGTGCCAAACAGATATCCATCTGGCGGATATTCATCTCTAGTTTGATCCCATAAAAATAAAACACGGCTATTTCCATTTGAATCTTGAAAATCTGGGTGTGTCAGATCAATGCCAGAATCCACAAAACCAACTAAAACTCCATTTCCCGTCAGCGAAAGCGGAGGCAGTGTTACCTGTGTAATACAGGAAGAACGTTTTCCGGAAAGGATTTCAAAAGAAATATAGTGCGGCATTTCAATGTAAAGAATTTGCGGCAGTGCGCTAACCGTTGGAATTAGTGATGGCGGCAGCCGAAGCAGTGCAAAATTTTCAAGAAGCATCGACACTTCAATTTGTGGGTACAGCTTCGCCAAAAAAGATAAATCCTGTGATGCCAGCACTAATATTTCCCATACACTGCCAGTTAAAACAGCAGACAAAGACGTTGACTTTTCATGTAAGCTTTCAGGCAGCGACAAAGATAAATTTAAAGCAGCATCTGCTTTGGGGTTATTCATATATTTTCTCCTTAAATTTTTAATTTCTTAGAATGAAAAGTTATATTCTTGCATATATATTTACGATGTTACAATTTTACAGACCAAAGCCCTTCGGTGTAATGGTTTCGTCGCCGGACATTTGAAGCCATCCAACCCTTCCTTGAATTTTTGTATAAAATATGGTATGATGCAACAGGACTTAAAAGTACAAAAACAGGGAAAGAAAGGAGCGGCGCTCATGCGGTATTCAGATGAAGTGATAGAGGAAGTACGTGCAAGAAATGACGTAGTAGATGTGATCGGAGGATATATTCATCTGCAGAAAAAAGGAAGCAACTATTTTGGACTGTGTCCGTTTCACAATGAAAAGTCACCGTCATTTTCAGTGTCACCACAGAAGCAGATGTATTATTGCTTCGGCTGTGGAAAAGGCGGAAATGTTATCACCTTTGTCATGGACTATGAAAATGAAAGTTTTCAGGAGGCAGTTGCGTCGCTGGCAGAAAGAGCTGGAATCGAGCTGCCGCAAGAGGAAGAAAGCGAAGAGAGCAGAAGGCAGGCAGATTATAGAAGTATTTTATTTGCCATACAAAAAGAAGCAGCACGTTATTTTTACCATCAGCTGATGAGTGAAAATGGAAAAAGAGGCTATCTTTATCTTCGCGGAAGAGGACTTTCTGATGAGACAATCAAAAATTTTGGCCTTGGATATGCAAATCAATACCCAGACGATTTATATCGCTTTTTACGTCAGAAGGGATTTTCGGATGCACAGCTTAAAGATTCAGGTCTTGTAAAGATTGATGAGAGAGGCTGTTATGATAAATTCTGGAATCGTGTTATGTTTCCTATTATGGATATAAATAACAAGGTGATAGGCTTTGGCGGTCGTGTTATGGGAGAGGGAGAGCCAAAATATTTAAACTCTCCTGAGACACCGATTTTTGAAAAGAATAGAAATCTTTACGGCATGCATGTTGCAAAGAGAAACAGAAAACCATATTTTCTGATTTGTGAAGGATACATGGATGTCATCAGTCTCCATCAGGCAGGATTTACAAATGCAGTTGCGTCACTTGGAACTGCATTTACAGTACAGCATGGTCTGCTGCTAAAGCGCTATACAAAGGAAGTTGTGCTTACATTTGACAGCGACGGTGCAGGTATCAAGGCAGCACTTCGTGCGATACCGATTCTAAAAGAAGCTGGACTGTCAGCTCGCGTGCTGACGATGAAGCCATATAAGGATCCTGATGAATTTATTAAAAATATGGGAGCTGAGGCATATCAAAAGCGCATTGATGAAGCAATACCTTCCTTTATGTTTGAGATTCAGGTGCTGCGAGATGGCTATGATTTTTCAGATCCAAGCAAAAAAACAGAATTTTTCGAGGAAGCAGCGAATAAGCTTCGCACGTTTGAGGATGTGCTTGAACGAAATAATTATATAGAGGCAGTATCTAGAACATACGGCATAGATTATCAAATTTTAAAACAGAAGGTGGAGGAGCACGCCTACAAAGCACCTCAGGCTATGCAGCAGGAAAGAAAGCAGGTACAGAAAAAAAGAGAAAAGGATGAGGGATTAAAGGCGGCACAAAGGCTCCTTTTAACATGGCTTAGCGATCATCCTGGACAACTTAATCAGTTGGCAGATATTATTATGCCAGAGGATTTTTCAGATTCTCTCTATCAAGAGGTGGCTCGTCTTTTATACAAGCAGATCGAGCAGGGAAAAGGAAATCCGGCAGAGCTGTTAACAAATTTTATTGAAGATGAAAGTCAGTATCAGGAAGTGGCTAAAATCTTTAACGGTGAACTTGTTCAGGAGACATCCGGATCAGAAAAAACAAGGGGAATACGCGAATGTGTGATCCGCTTAAAGCGTCACAGCCTGCAAAAGGAAGCCGAAACGACAGATGATATAAAGAGGCTTCAGGAGGTAATGGAAGCGTTAAAAGGATTGGATCATTTGAATATATCTTTTTAATAAGGCAACAATATAGTCAGATATCATAACGAATAAAACAAAAAAAGCCTGCGGGCAGAATGAAGGCAGACATGAAAATGAAGGCAGACATTGAAATGAAAAAGTTAGAATCTGACAAAAGAGTAATGGAATTGATTCGTCTGGGAAAGACACAGGGAGGTTTTGTGGCACTTTCTCAGATTGAGGAAAAATTTCCAGAAGCCATGCGTACAGAGAAGGGATTAGATCATGTGACAGAGCTTCTTGGACGCAGCCTGATCTCAATTGGTCAGGAGGAAGAAGAGGATATAGATACGCAAGAAAGCACTTATTACGATGAGGATGAGCCGATAAAGCTTTATATGAAGGATATTGGTAAGGTGCCGTTATTAGATGCAGAGGAAGAGACAAAGCTTGCAAAGCAGGCTTCTCTAGGAGATGAAGAGGCACGAAAAAGGCTTGCAGAGGCTAACCTTCGCCTTGTCGTCAGTGTGGCCAAGCATTATAATGGATGTGGGCTCGCACTTCTTGATCTGATCCAAGAGGGAAATCTTGGCTTGATGAAAGCAGTTGAAAAATTTGATTACACAAAAGGTTATAAATTTTCAACATATGCTACCTGGTGGATTCGTCAGGCAGTTACGCGTGCAATTGCCGATCAGTCAAGAACGATCAGGATTCCAGTCCATATGGTAGAAAACATGAACCGCATCATACGAAAGTCGCGAAGTATGGTGCAGGAGCTTGGAAGAGAGCCAAGCATTAAAGAGGTTGCACAAGCACTCGATCTTCCTGTGGAAAAGGTTAGTGATGCTATTAGGATGAATATGGAACCAGTGTCTCTTGAAATGCCAATTGGAGAAGAGGAAGAAACACATTTAGGTGATTTTATTCAGGACTGTGGCTCAATGATTCCACTTGAAGAGACAACACGTGTTTTATTAAATGAGCAGCTTTCTGAAGCACTTAGCACACTTACACGCAGAGAGGAGGAGGTGCTTCGTCTTCGCTATGGACTGACAGATGGCAGAGCAAGAACACTTGAGGAGGTCGGTCAGATCTTTCATGTGACAAGAGAACGTATTCGTCAAATTGAGGCAAAGGCGCTTAGGAAACTAAAGCATCCTACAAGAAGTCGTAAATTAAGGGATTATTTAGAGTGATTTGTAAAGAAATATAATATGAAATACAATATAGAGAGGAAATAAAATATACGTATGAAATTATCAAAGAGATTGGAAACAGTTGCATCCATGGTGACAAAGGGAAACCGCGCTGCGGATGTTGGCTGTGACCATGGTTTTGTCCCGATTTTTCTTGTAGAGTCGGGTATATCACCTTTGGCTGTTGCGGCAGATGTGCGTCCAGGTCCGCTTTCGCGCGCAAAGGAGCATATAAAAGAGCATAGATTAGAAGAAAAAATACAGACAAGGCTGTCTGATGGATTGGCAAATATAAAGCCAGGTGAGGCAGATTCATTAATTATGTCGGGCATTGGCGGCATTTTGATGATGCGTCTGCTGCAGGATGAGGAACATACAGCAAAAAGCTTTAAAGAATTGATTTTGTCACCGCAGTCAGAGCTTTTTGATGTGCGTCGCTATCTTGTATCAAACGGTTATTTGATTGAGTATGAGCATATGCTTTGTGATGAGGGAAAATTTTATTTTATTTTTCATGTTCTTGTAAAAAAAGATGAAAGAGAGTGGTCAGAGGAAGAGTATCGTTACGGAAAAGATATCTGTAAGGACGATATGAAGACATTTTTGGCATATCTTGAAAAGGAAGAAAGACAATATGAGCAGATCCTTGAGAAAATGAAGCAGGCACCAGAAAACGATCGTGCCGTGCAGCGAATTGCACAGCTGCATCAGGATATCACCTGTCTGAAAAAACGCAGACAGTTAGTATACGATTGTGGTTGCTTCGCATAGTTTTGATTAGTTACAAATTTAAGAAAGGCAGATGATACATATATGAAATGCAGTGATATTGAAAAACAGCTGGAACTTTTTATTCCAAAAGGATTGGCACAGACTGATAAAAAAGAAAATACGGGATTAATAGTAGGCAGAAGTGATAAAAATGTTTCAACGATTATAGTTGCTTATCGCATTGATCAGGAAACAATAGATTACGCTGTGTCTGCACAGGCAGATATGATTATTTCTTACGAGCCAATAATTGAGGAGCCTATTTTAACAATTGGAAGCACCAATTATCAGGGACGTCTTTTACTGCAGCTGCTGCGCCATGATATTGCATGTTACGCGACAGGAAGCAGTTTTGATAAATGTAAGGGAGGCAGTGCTGATTGGCTTGCCTCAAGATTAGAACTTTCTGGCGTGTACATCACTGAGCCGCAGGCATCATATGCAGGAATGGAAGATACAGTCTGCCAAAGTGGTAAAGGACGAATTGGATATTACAAAAAGAAAAAGTCACTTGAGGAACTTACAGACATGATCTGTAATTTATTTTCATTGGAAGGGATCAATGCATATATATCAAAAAGAGATGATGGACTGACGTTTTCAGATGTAGCAGTTGTTGTATGGGCAGATGAAAAGAGTATAGAGGCTGCTATGGAACGAGGCGTTCAATTGATTGTTACCTGCGGTGTAAGCAGTAAGGAGGCGATGAAGGCTTGCAGTGAGCATAGAGCAGTGCTGGAATTGCCTGGTGAGACAGCAGCACATATATTTGAGACGTGTGTTGAACAGTATCTGTCAGAGGTATTGAGTTCATCAATTGAGATTTTGACGATTCCAATGCAAAGAAAGAGCCGTTTTTTAAAGTGCAGAAAGGAGTAAGGATGATAACTGTTTATTACAATGGAAAGCCGTATCAATATGCAGACAGCACAAAATATTTAGAGTTAGCAAGAACACTGCAGCCACAGTTTGAACATGATATTGTACTGGCATCAGTGAATGGCAAGCTTCAGGAACTGTGGAAATATATTAAGGACGGAGCAAGTGTAAGTTTTCTTACAACGCAAAGTCAGGCTGGAATCATGGCATACAGAAGAAGCGTCGTGCTTCTTTTGTTAAAAGCATTAAAAGATACTATTTCAAAGGAGCGCCTTGGCAGCAATCAGGTAAAGGTGGAATTTTCGCTGAGCAAGGGGTTATTCTGTCATTTTGATAAAGGCCTTGTTTTAGACGAAGAGGAATTAAAACAGGTTCAGACTTCCATGGAGATACTGCGCGAAGCTAATTATCCAATTGAGAAATATAGCATTAGTACTGAAGCTGCTATAGAGCAGTTTGGAAAAGCAAAAATGACAGATAAGGAAAGATTGTTTCGCTTTCGCCGTGCTTCAAAGGTTAATATTTATTCACTTGATGGCTTGGAGGACTATTATTATGGGTATATGGTGCCGTCTACAGGCTATTTAAAGTATTTTAAGCTGTATTCTTACGAGGATGGTTTTGTGCTTCAAATGCCAGTTAGGGAAGCACCAGAGGTAATTCCTGAATTTGAGCCGCAGCATAAGCTTTTTAAGGTTATGAGAGAGACTGGTAAGTGGGGAGAGGAGCTTGGTGTTGCGACAGTAGGTGAGCTTAATGAGCTGATTACAGGAAAGACAAATAAAAAATCCTCCTGCAGAGATATTACGGATCTGATTTTAGTGCAGGAAGCACTGATGGAAAAAAGAATGGCGCATATTGCAGATGCAATTGCAAAGGATCCAAAGAAAAAAATCATTCTTATTGCTGGTCCGTCTTCATCAGGAAAGACAACCTTTTCCTATCGTTTGTCTGTGCAGTTAAAGGCAGCAGGACTTCGTCCTCATCCAATTGGTGTGGACAACTATTTTGTTGATCGCGAAAAAAGCCCAAAAGATGCAGATGGAAATTATAATTATGAAGATCTTGAGTGCATTGATGTGGCACAATTTAATCAGGATATGGAAGATTTGTTACAAGGGAAGACAGTTTCCATGCCGACTTACAATTTTATTACAGGACGCCGCGAATATAAGGGCAATTTCTTGAGACTCGGTCCAGAAGATATTCTTGTTATAGAGGGAATCCATTGCCTGAATGAAAAGCTTTATCCGTTACTGCCAAAGGAATCCATTTTCCGTATTTATATCAGTGCACTTACACAGTTAAATATTGATGAGCACAATAGAATCCCAACTACAGATGGTCGTCTGATTCGCCGTATGGTTCGCGACGCAAGAACAAGAGGTGCATCAGCACAGGATACGATTGCAATGTGGAATAATGTCAGAAAAGGCGAAGAAAAAAATATTTTTCCATATCAGGAAACAGCAGATGTTGTGTTTAATTCCGCTCTTATTTATGAACTGGCTGTATTAAAGCCATATGCAGAGCCGCTGTTATTTGGAATAGACAGAAACGCACCAGAATATTCAGAGGCAAAACGCCTGCTGAAATTCTTTGACTACTTTGTTGGTATTGACAGCCAGAAAATTCCGATCAATTCAATTTTAAGAGAGTTTATCGGCGGAAGCTGCTTTAATGTGTAATTTACAGTTCACGCGTCATGCTACGAAAGCCCTTAGGTGTAATGGTTTCGTCGTCGGACCAAATTCCGCAGGTTCCTGTTATGTTCCTTCTTATCATACATTACTTTGAAAGACCTGCTTCAAGTGTCCGCCTTGTGAAAGCCATTCACCTTCGGGCTTTGCTGTAAATATTAGCTTATCCGTGGGCGTCCCGTGAACTGTAATAATGGGACGCCAGTTCGGTAAGTTTTATAATGAACGCGAAAGGACAAAATCCTAGCGCATTCCAAATATAGTAAGAATAAAAAAGCGTTAAGGAAAAAATCCTTAGCGTTTTTTTGTTTTGCAGAAAAATAAAAAAGAAAGGGGATTTGTACCGATGAGAAAAAAAGCTAAATCCATTACATGGAAAGATCGTCAGCGAATTGAACTGCTACTAAAGGTTGAATTGCCAGTTACTCAGATCGCAGCAGACATTGGAGTAACACGAGGGGCTATCTATCAAGAAATTACAAGAGGCGGTCAGCCATATAGTGCTGATCTCGCACAGAAAAATGTGGGGGCATAAACATATGATAATCCGGCAAGTATCTATAGAGTTGAACGAAAAACAATACGAGAAATTATGTCAAGTGGCAGCCAGTGCTGGAAAGACTGTGAGAAAAGTATTGCAGACATTTGCCGAAGAATTGACAGAAAACGAATCGCTTCAAGACTGGCTTGGGCAAAAGCAGGAAAGAAACTTCCTTGCATACCTGTCAGAAAAAGGAAAGCTTGAATTGATGACATCATTGATCGAAAGAACGGTATCCTATCAAGCAGACCTTTCAGAAGCTTACGCAGAGGGAAAAAGTAGAGCAGTTTCGATTGCTGAAGAAAAGCTGAAGACAAGTTGGCAACTAATTCAAGGGGAGTACATCCAATATAAGCAAGAAAATGAGGAAGCAAAACCTCTCATTGATGAGTTGCAAACGGTAAGAAATTGGAAGTTACATGGGAAATTATGAGAGACGATCAGCAATATAGTGCCGATCAAGCTCAGAAAAGTGTGGAAAAAATCAAGGAATGGAAATCATGGAAAACAAAGAAGTAAAGCGTTTCAAAAGACTGAAATATGCAGACAGAATAAAAATCGAGGAACTTTTGAATCAAGATTACTCGAAAGATGAAATTGCAAATCAGTTGCATGTGCATCGAGCAACGATTTATCGCGAGATCGCAAGGACTGGAGAGCCATATAGTGCGGAGGAAGCACAGCGTAGATTGACAGGAGATTGACAAATGGAAGAACAAATTATCACAGTACACGTTCCGAAAGATCAATACCGCAAATTTGCGAAACTAGCAGGACAGGTCAATGTGCCAATGCAAATGATCCTATCTCAGTTTGTGGCAGATTGTGTGAGTGATAGATGGGGGACTGCCGAGGGAACCATGGCAAGAGACTGGTTCGGTAATCACTGGTGGAGTGCTTTTGAGCGAGCAGATTTTTTTGGCTGGTTGGCTCAGAGCAACCAGCTAGATGAAATACTTGAGGCACAGCAAAAACTAGAAAGTTGCAAAAAAGAAATCACAAGCTTGGAAAAAGGACTAGAAACTGGATACATAGAAGCAGGTGGAGTCTTTTATAGTTGGAAGACTGTGATTTCGGCAGATTTAACTCCGAGATACAAGACAAGAAGCGAGTGGGAATCAGATCAGAAAGAGCGCATTCGCGAACAAAAAGTAATCAAAGCAGAACAAGAAAGAGTGATTCTTGATTTTTGGAATCGTTATCAGAACTTTCGAAAGACAGAATACCAGAAAGATGATGTTGAATCAGAAGAGAGTGAGTCTCTAAAGAAAGAACTGAAGAAGCTCCGCCAATGGCGAAAGCAAGTGCATTGGGACTAGACAAAGGGAGCAGTAACTAAAGGCAAATTGCAATAACTATCAAATTAACAAAGGAGCAGACGAAAAATTATGAAGACAATTGCATTTTACAACAACAAGGGCGGTGTGGGAAAAACTACACTTGCTGCCAATGTAGGTTATAACTTATCAACTATGGGATACCGCGTATTGCTGGTAGACTGTGATCCGCAGGGCAACTTATCATCATTTTTCGGACGATACGACCTCACAAAAAAGGGGTTGATGCAGGCATTGGGAGGACAGTTACGCTGCATCTATCGCACAACATACAGAGGACTGGATATCTTGCCTGGCAATATCTATAGTGAGGCACTTACACCGCAGCCACAGACCATGTCAGCACTGTTGCAGGGATACGCAGCACATTATGATTATTGCATCTTGGATTGTGCGCCAGCTTTTTCGCGACTGACGGAGTCAGCCGTGCAATCATCCGATCAGGTTATTATCCCGATCAAGTTGGATAATTTTTCAATCGAAGGAATTGATACGACGATGTCAAAGCTTGCAGATCCATCGGCAGCACATGTTGTGATTAACGCATTTGCACCGTCAAGAGCAGCTAAGGATTTTCTGACAAAGCTGGTACAGACATATGATTATCCGCTTTGTGAGACATTGGTGCGCTACTCGACCGTAGTGGATGCGGCTAACTATCGCAAAAAACCGTTGGCAAAGAAAGCAAAATTTCATTGGGTGACAGCAGATATGATGGATCTAACAGAGGAGGTATGCGGATATGGCATCGCTAACTGATACACTTACAGGATTAAAAAATAAGCCGGAAACTTCTGGAGCGACACAGCAGCGTTATCCGGTACAGTATATTAACTATGCTTGCCTTGAGGCATCTGCATATAACTTTTATCCAATGTCTGAGATTGAGGATCTAGCAGATGCAATTGAGCTTGCAGGAGGCATCCTACAGCCCCTACTGGTGCGCAGAAAGGCACCGGGACATTATGAAATTATCGCTGGACATCGTCGTTGGACAGCCACAAAGTATCTGGTGGAGCAGGGACGTACACAGTATGCAATGCTTCCATGCCATGTGCAGGATGGAGACGAATTGGTAGCAAAGATCAATTTAATCGTGACGAACTCTCAGCGTGAGAAAACACCATACGTTAAAATGCAGGAAATTACGGAGCTGGAGCAATTATTGCAAGAGTTAGCATCAGGATCAGAAGAGGAGAAAGCAAAATTTGCGCGAATAACAGGCGTAAAACTTGGTGCAGGAGAAACGGTTACAGCGAGGGTACTTCGCAAATTGGTTGCAAAGAAAGCAGGACTGTCGGAAACTAATGTTGCCAGACTAAAGCATATTAACCAACACCTCGAACCTGAACTAAAAGAAGCAATGGAAGCTGGAAAAATTGGTATTTCGGTGGCAAACGAACTTGCAGGGATGAAACCAGAAGAACAGCAGATGGTAGCAAAGCAGATCGACGCAGGCGAAAAAATCACGTTGCAGCCGAAAGAAAAGACTGTTAAGGCGACAGAAAAGCAGAATGCAGTAGAGTCGAGAAGCGTGTCCGAATCGGACACAACACAAAGCAAGCAATCAGAAAGCCGAAAGATCGTGCGGACAGAGCAGCACGAGGAGGAGCAGCTTCCGGGACAGATCAGCGTAGATGATTATGTTTCGGAGGGGTTTGAGTTGCGTGATACTAATGAAGAGATTGATGTTGCAGTATCGGTAGATGATGTAGCAAAAAAGGAAAGTAGTACAACAACAGAAAATGATTTGATGCAGAGCTTGGCTCACGACTATCTGGCATTGTATGAGCGAGGAGATGGCAGCGAGACAGAATGGCAAGCTATGCATAAGCAGCTGGCAGACTACTTTGCAAGTCTAATCAAAGGATAAGCAGAAGTGGGGAAAGGGGAAACTATGCTCACAACCGAGGAAATAACGGAAATGTTGATGCATCACGATGAGCTGCTGGAGATGTATCGGATGCAGATCAACGAATTAACAAAAGAGTATGATGCAGAGAATGATCTAATCGAAATGACACAACTGCATAGCCCCCAATACGGCATTGTTGGCAAAAGTAGTAATCAGATGAATCTCGATCAAGTATATCAGAAAGTTGAAAAGCAGCGTAAGGAATATCAAGAAGCAATTTGTTCCGAACTCCAAAGAGTACTGGAACTATACAATCAGGTGCAGCAGATTCATCTGTGCTACTTGCATTTGCCACAAAAACAAAAAAGTGTTTTAAGAGAGCTGTATATTAACCGCAAGTTTTACAAAGAAATTGAGCGCCCAGGCTTGTCGGAGCGAACGATCCATCGCTTGAGAAAGCAAGGATTAGAAACAATTAAGGCATGGTATGAATCTAATCGCTTTGACAGTACAACGGCTCAAAAAGCAAAATAAAAGGAAAGGAGTGATAAACAAATGAGAAAGATCCGCGCAGGCATTGTGAAGAAAATGGAGGGAGCAAAGTTGACGAACTCTGAATTAAGCATTTTTCTGTATTTGTGCCAATATCAAACCGATATTGGCACAGTATCAGGCGTATATTATAAAGATATTTGTGCTGCGCTGGATCTATCATATCAGACTTTTTATTCGGGGTTGTATAAGTTGCGTGACTGTGGCTTAATCACCTTATGGAAAGCAGATCACATTGATTGGGATATACAGATCGTAGGTAATGACTGTAGCAATATCGAAGAAGTAAAAAAAGAAGGCTATCTGTCTGTTGCAGATGGTCTATTCGCGTCAAAAAAATTCCAAAAATTGAAAGTAAATGAAAAAATTATGGCAATGCGCTTGCTGATCTATTGCAGATCCGGGCAAAGAACATATAAAGAAGCGAAAGAGAACTTCCGAAAGAAGATGACACAGCTTCTTGGATGTAAGCTTCGTGCCTTGAAAGAGTATCTTACAGCACTTAAAGCATTGTTTTATATCGGCATCAAGGATGGAATGTATCTCATCACTATCCGCCGAGAGATTGCGGACCGAGACTGGAGAGCCGCTAAAGATACAGAGTTGGAGTATGGACAGCAAGTACATGCAGCTTGCAACAGAAACAAAATCAAAGAAGACGAGCAGGCAAAGAAGGATACAGCTGAGCTAGCAAAGCAGTATCGCCAAGATATTAAAGCCATGCAGGAATCAGGTAAATTGCCTGCGGATTTATTTGGATATTTAATTGGTAAGGCTGCAAAAGAGGGGGGAATGACTGGCAAACTGAATCCTAAATACATACACAAGATTTTGCGATTGGAAATCGCAAGCTTTTACAAGAAAGCAAATGACTTAAGGTAAAAAGAATATAGGCTTAAATAGGCTGCCTGAATAAAGACAGTCTTTTTTGCGTACAGTAAAACATAGATTTAAGGAAATATTATAAAGAAAGAGGAGACATAGTGGATGCAGTTCAATCTCGAAGGGGGAAAGGGCTGCATTTAGGCAAAAAAGTCATTCTAATTTTGAGGTACATTTTCAGAAACCATTCTAATTTTGCGCATTAAAAAAAATAATTATTCTAATTTCATGGCTTAATGTGGATAACTTTATTCTAATGTTGCGATTTTTAAAATTAAAAAATGTAAGTAAAATCAAGGCTTTTAAGCTGAGAGTCTACAGTGTATATTTATTCCTTTTTTCTTTATCCTTCCTTTCCTATAGAAAGAAAATTATACCTATTGCAATTAAGCGCTTAGGCTATGCCTAGCATATTAGAAAAAAACTTCCTGTGGCTTCGAGGAAGGTTAAAATGAAATCGAAAAATAAATGAGAAAAGCAAGTTGGATAAAGATCAACCCGGATAAAAAAGAAAAACGGAAGTCTTGATCCCGCAAGCGGGAAAATAAAATTTAACAAGAAATAAAAAAGCGGAAAAATTTACATATTGGATTTTGAAAAAATAAAAATTATATCACATACAAATACCAAAGTCAATAGTTTGGCAGGATTGGCAGAAAAAGGCATTTTTTGGCAGTTCGTGGCAGGATTTTGTACTTGATGGCAGGAAATAGTTGTTGTATAGTATAATTGCATTAAGTGAATGCGAACCAAAGCGGGTGAAGGAGCATTGTCGGAAACGACAGTGCTTTTTCCATCTTTGGTGAAAATGTCTCTTGACAATGTGAGGCTTATAAGCTACACTATGGTTAGGAGGGATTGTCATGGAAGAAAATGAAATTTTTGTAGAAGAGCTGATTGAACGGCTAATGGAATATTACAGCAGGATTAGGAAAGAAAGTGGTGTCAGTCAATCTGAACTGGAGAGAATCACGGGTATGTCTCGATCAGCGATTAATCGCTATGAAAAGGGAAAGCTGATGCCAACTGTCCGAGCAATGAATAAGCTGTTGGTTCCAGTAGGATACCGATTAGCAATCGTACCGCTGGAAGAAGATAAGGAGGAGCAGGATGAGAAAAACATTGATTTGTAGTTTAATTGGTTTGGTTGGATGTACATGGATGGCAGGATGCCAGGATAAACCAGATGGCGCACAAACCATTATCATAGAGTTAGCTGATCCGTCGGATCAGGTAGAAGAAACGAAGGAAGAAATGCCAGAGGAAAGCGTGTCAGAATCAGACACAGAGATGGAGACAGGTGAAACACAGTCGGAGGAAATGCCAGAAATCATTGGTTTTGAAGAAAACGTAGAATTTGCGTACAAGCAGGTTAGTTCGAATGATCCGATTATCGGTTTGTTGTTGGAAAATGTGATCCCTGATGTGCAGGTAAAGGACTTCGAGATCACAGACGCGCAGGCATATCAAAATGGGGAAAGAGTTACTCCAACAGGGGAGATTACATTTACTTTGAATGTTGAACCGGATGCAAGCGTCATACTGTATCGTTTAAATGCAGATGGTGAGTTGGTTTCAGAAGCGTTGGAAGTAACTGATGGAGCAGTATCCTATGAATCGACAGGATGTGGAAGATGGTTGATTTTGGATACGCTTTTGGAGCAGGAAACAGAGAGTGTGTCCGAATCGGACACGGAAGGATGAGTGAAAAATGGCAGCATTAAAAAATAAACTGGGAATTACTGATTCTACAGAATTGGCGAGAGAAGAGGAGCGAATCAGTAAAAGAAAAGCAGCAGAGATGTTTGAAAGTGGAATGCTTGATGAAATGATTCCCGGAAGTTATAGAGCATTGCAGGCAATTCACAATCAGCTATTTTGTGATGTTTATGAATTTGCAGGTCAAACTAGAACAGTTAATATTGCAAAAGGAAATTTTCGATTTGCACCAGTCATGTATTTGGATGCAGCATTGAAAAATGTTGAGAAAATGCCACAGTCTACATTTGATGAGATTGTGGAAAAGTATGTTGAAATGAATATTGCGCATCCGTTTCGAGAGGGGAATGGACGAAGTACCCGTATTTGGCTGGATCAAATTTTAAAAAAGGAGCTTGGAAAAGTCGTTGATTGGAGCAAAGTTGATAAAGACGATTATCTTCTGGCAATGGAGAGAAGCCCTATTAAAGATATAGAGATAAAGGTGATTCTTCAAAATGCATTAACTGACCAAATTGATGATCGAGAGATGTTTATGAAGGGTGTTGACCATAGTTATGAATATGAAGGCTATCATAGCTATAGAACTGAAGATCTTATCAAGAATACACGGAATAAAAGCAAAAAAACGGTTAGTAAAAATGTCATAGAAAAACAGGAAGAGGAGGAGCAGGATGAAGAAATTGAACGATAAAAAAATTAGCGTTTTAGCAGCTACAGCATTGACAGTATCTCTTGTGATGCCTACTGTACAGATGATTCCGGCAGAAGAAACGGAAGTGTTAGATCAATATATGATTATTGAACTAGAACCGATTGTTAAGCCGGAAGTGGATGTGCAGGAGACAGAAAACTCTTCTGAGGAGCAGTCAACAGAAGAGTTTTCAGAAGTTGTGTCCGAATCGGACACAGTATTGTTTGCATTAAATGATTTTATAGGGGACGATTATAGCATAACAGGAATTAGCATGGATGAGCCAATCATTGCACAGTTGCTGTCACAGACTACTGACTATCAGGACTATGATTCGATTGCCTTGTATGATCTTATTTCGAATCAGCAGTCAGCTGATTCGCTGTATGACTTTAATTTGCAGATTCCAGAGGATGCCGATGTTACATTGTATCAGACAATAGATGGTCAGCTGCAAAAGGATACGTTAGATGTAGCATATGCAGCTGAGGAGTATAACCGTCTGCCACTAATCAGCTATCAGTCAGAGACAAATCATTGGTTAGTACTGCACTTGGGAAGTAATCAGGATAAGCAGGGTGTGTCCGAATCGGACACAGAAGATGCAGTCAGAGAAACAGAAAGTGCCGCAGAGTCACTCGAAGGGAAAACAGAGTCGGAGATAGATGAAAGTCCATCTGCGAGTGAGGATGTAAAGAAACATTCTGCATCGAAAACGGAATCAGAGACAACAAAGTCAAGTCAGCAGACAACAAAAGAAACGGAAAGTACTAAAGCACCGGAGACTAAGCCAACTATACCGACTACGGTTGCTCCGACAACAAGTACACCAACGACAAGCCCGAGTACGACAGCACCGACCAAAACGCCAGAAACACAGCCGCAGACAACGGCTAATACACACGCTTGGGTGCCAGTAACAAAGGTAGTCCATCATGATGCAACGTATAAAACTGTGTGGGTTCAGGACTCCGCAGCATGGGATGAAACAGTGATCACGAAGGCAGCATGGGATGAGCAGGTATTAGTTCAGGACGCATATGATGAAAATGTGATGATTTCAGATGCGTATGATGAACCGGTTTATGCATGGGTCGAAGTTTGCAATGCGTGTGGTCATAAGTTTTTAGATCCTAATGAGGATATTAACGAGCATATGGCAGCTGGTTGTTGGTCAAGCTGGCATGGAGAATGGATGCAGGTTGGAACAACTCATCATGATGCTGTTTACCAAACAGTTCATCATGAGGCAACATATCAAACAGTCCATCACGAGGCAGAGACAACAATCGTCCATCATGATGCAACAGGTCACAACGAACAGACAGTGGATCAGGCAGCATGGGATGAGACAGTAATTACTGGTTATACATGTTCTGTCTGCGGAGCAGCAAAAGAAAAGTAAATATCAATAAATAAGTAACAATACATAAGAAAAAGCATCTGCATAATTTCTGAAAATAACAGGATTTATAGTTGGTGCTTTTTTCATGCTTTTTTTTACATTGTGTCCGATTTGGACACGCGAGAAAACACAGAATACTGTGGAAAGGTTGTGGCAGAAATGCCATGACCTTTTTTCGTGGAAGAAACAGAAAGGAAAACAGTTATGGATCGTCTAAGAGGACCGCCTGTTTTAAATGCAGGCAATAAGCAACAAACAGATCCTGTCAGATTTTCTGACAGGATTTCCCACAAGAAAGGCATGACGATGAATTTAAAAAATAAAAAAGGAAAGAGACTGACTTCTACACTGATGGCAGTACTTATGAGTGTATCTACAACGCTGACGCCAGTTAATTCCATAGCATCTGAAATGGAAACTTCGTCAATGGCGGTTGAAAGCATAACGGAAGAAACCACAGCTGAGACAGAAGTGCAGACTACAGTGGAGACAACAGCGAGCAGTGAAGCACAGACATCAACATCAGCATCCGAAACGCAGGCAATCACCGAAGAAACGACAGCAGAAACAGATCAGCTAGAGACGGAAAGTTCTGTTGCAGAAGAAGTACAGTCATCTGGAGAGAGCGCAGAAGAAACATCTGCAAATGAAACACGCGGACCGGATGAAACACAGGAAAACGAAACAACAGCTGAATCTGAAAGTGAAACAGAAGAAGTGACTGAAACAGAGACGGTTGAAGAAACTTCAAGCGAAGAGCCGACAATCGACCTGTCTAATGCAACAAGGGAAGATATTCTTTCCTACATTGAGGCAATCGGCGGCGATGAGAGCGATGCTTTCTATTCCTTTATCGGCAGTCTTGGAGAGGATGACTATCAGCTTGTATGGATGGCACAGTACGGAGCACAAGAGGATCAGCTGTTAGAGAACTTTGGCTTTGACTATGACGGTTCAAGCGATCTGGATGTTGCAAAGTATATCCACAAGCTGTCCGAGGATGAGCTGGCTGACTTTACGGAATCCATGACATTCGAACAGTACAAAAGATATCTTTCCATCAGGGAAATGATGGCAGAAATGGATGAGAAGGATTTCTCAGATGTCATTGATTATGAAGAGTTTACCGCAGACCGTACATGGGATTATGCAAGCTATGATGTGTTTGCAGAAAGCTTAACCGGCGTATCATTACAGAGAACCGAGCAGACAATGCAGTTTTATAACACATATGTCGATCCGTCTAAGGTTCAGGCAGGTGTTACCACCATTGACGGACTGCTTGACTCTAATGCAGATTGGTATTCTAATGATTATATTTTAAGTCTGAATCCGGAAATGTTTAAAGAGACAGTTCCTGTTTATTATGGTTCTGACGGAAATTATTATGTTGTATCTACCGTTCCAATGCTGAATGGGATAGAGTCTGCTGACTATCAGCCGGCAACTAACTTTTATAATGACAGCGTAGTGGCAGAAGCCTTTACGGATATTCAGTATCTTGGAAATGGTGTTTACCGCATTCCGAGCAGTCGTTATCAGTATTGCTATACAGAGCAGTATGTATCAGATGCAGGTACTCTGTACGGAGTTTCATTTGGACTTCGTATTCAGGTATTATATGGCTTCACAGCATCAGGTGAGGTGAAGATTAGTGCAGATGTTCTGTATCCTGATATGACAGAGCGTTTTCTTCCAGCAGTATTGAATCTTGCATCAGGTACAGCAACTGTAAAGATTTTTAATGATGATTATGATGATACACTTGATAATTATCTTGTATCTGCATCCATTAACAGAGGTGAAAGTCTTCCAGAAGGAGTTTCCGTAATTAACAATGGAAAGACACTTCAGTTTGTAATGGGAGATAATTGTGCAGTGGGAAGTCTGGATGTTTTGATCGGTTATAACGCGACTTCAAAGTATTCTATGGCTGCACAGGTGACAACTGAAAGCCTGTATCAATCCGAGTCATTAGATAATGGAATTGCATTGACAGCACAGATGCAGGGAAGTTATCTCGAAATGGCAAGAAGTAGTGTACCATCTGATTTGGCAGTTGGAGATAAGTTTGTATATGCAAATACCAAATTGACAATCACAGGTGTCAACAATGCAGCGGATGGCAGTGGAACCATTCATGTTGGAGCAACAACCGTACCAACACATGATGCACAGGAGTTTTGTCTGTATAGTCCATATGATGAGGCGGCATTGAATACGTTAAATTCATGGTTCAAATATAGCCTGAGTGATGCAAATTCTGCAAGTCCAGGATATCTTGTACAGATGACAACTGAAAATATCCAGCGTCGTGCAGCCAGCAATGGTACATCCGTTAATCTTGGCGGGCAGAAAATATTTGGATACCTTTCAGAAGCACTCGGAACTTCAACAAGTGCATCTGGAAAAACATTGAACTTGGAAGGCACGCAGGTACTTCTTGCTTGTATGCACGCATGGCATTTGGAAGCAAATACACCTGCCGAAGTTGTAAATTCAGTTAATTCATTTACAGAGCGTACCAGAGATCAGGAAACCTTTGCGCATGATATTGGATTCGGAAACTATCTTCCTAATATTGCCCTTCAGTGTACGGATGTTCACGATGGTGGTGACGGATACACATACGCAACTTTCAAAGTAGTAACTTCAATGCTTGGAGTTCGAGGCGTAAACAATCCGAATAACTATCAGTGTGCATTTGCAACATTGAATGTTCGATATGAGAAACAACAGGAAGGTTATTTGAGAATCCATAAATCTTCCGCAAACCCGGAAATAACAAACGGAAATAGTTGCTATAGTTTTGATGACATCAATTATGGTGTTTTCACAGATGCAGGATGCGTCAATAACATTGCTGTCCTCAATTTGGATGCTAATGGTTATTCTGAACCATTAAAACTGAAAGCAGGAACTTATTACGTGAGAGAAGAAGATGCGACTCCGGGATCAGGCTATCAGACAAACAGTACTGTTTATACGGTAAATGTAACAGCAGGAACAACATCCGATGCTCCTGTCATGTGTGAGACAACAGATGTTCCATTAAACGACCCGTTGGGTATTGTTATCAACAAGATCAATAGCGACGGAACTACAGCAGCTGACTTGTCTGGTGCTGAATATGCGGTTACTTATTATCCAAAGCAGTATACTAGTGTAGCAGAAATTGAAGCAGAAACAGATCCGGATGTAAAGCCAACTGTATGGGTAATCCAAACTATTAAAAGTGCAAGTGGATATTTTGCATCATTAGATGATACGCATATTGTTCCAAATAGTAATAGTGCAGGTGCAGTTTTTGGAAAATATTTTAGTGGCAGATATATTATTCCTCTTGGAACTATAACTGTTGAGGAAACAAAAGCACCGGCAGGCTTTACAAAAGATGGAGCTGTCGTAAGCAATGCAAAAACTGGTGCAACGATTTCAGGAACTAATAACGTATATTTATTTCAGTTTGTTGACGAGAACTCGGAAGTATATTTAAAGAGCGGCAATGCTCTTTCAACTTCTCTGGATGATGAGACTGCCGTAACCTTAACATACGCAGAGCGCCAGATTAACGGCTCACCGAAGATGGAAAAGCATGACTTCGAATTAGACAAGAAGGCAGCCATGGGCGGAACCAGCTTTGAGGGAATCTCTTTTGAGATTTACTGTCTGGATGATTCCGTTGTCATCGGAAACGACACTTATACAAAAGGGCAAACAATTACTACGGTGACTTCTGATGCAGAAGGAAACATTGATGTAGGTATGCAGTTTCCTGTCGGTCACTATGCAGTGCGCGAAAAGGCAGCAAACAATTACTACACAATGACAACCGGTCAAATCCATTACTTTAATGTAGTTGAGTATCAGGGAGAAGCATTTATCCAGTATGAGCCTGATACAAATGCAGTTACCTTTATGGACCGTGTTGTACGCGGTGATCTGTCATTCGTAAAGAAAAATTCTGACACGGATGAAGCTCTTGCTTATATACCGTTCAGGATCACAAATAATACAACAGGCGAGACGCATTACATCTTAACTGATGCGAATGGAAACTTCAATTCTGCAGCTGGAAAGACAACAAATACCAATGCCAATGATGCAGTTCTTTCCCAGTATGGTGATAAGGATGTTATTCCACAGAGCGTTGTGGATTCACTGGCAAAGGATGCCGGACTTTGGTTTGGTATGGGAAGTGAAGGAACCATGACAAGTGCAAATGATTCTTATGGTGCATTTGTATATGGCACTTATACCATCACCGAGTTAAAGACCGAAGCAACCAGAAGCATGAAGATGTACACTAACACCTTCACAATCGACACTGATGGAAAGGTTCTTGATCTTGGAACTGTTGACAACATTCCGATGAGCATTCGCACGACGCTGGTAGACGTAAATGAGGAGCATTTCACGGAAGTAGCTTCTTCTATTACGTTAACCGATCATGTTGCTTACAAGAATCTGGATACTGATAAGACCTATACTTTAACTGGAACTTTGTATATTAAGGATGTGGAAGCACTGACCGAGCTTATGACTCAGACAGTTGACTTTACTCCGGCTGAGAAGAATGGAACACAGGATGTTGTATTTACCTTTGATGCTTCTGATCTGGCAGGAAAGTCAGTAGTTGCTTTTGAAGAGCTTTCCGTAAATGGCGAGTTTTGTGCAGAGCATAAGGATAAGGATGATGAAAATCAGACCGTTACATTCCCTAGTATCCAGACAACTGCACGAGATTCAAAGACCGAGAATCATGTAGCAAATGCAACTGACTCTGTAAGTATTATTGATACTGTAACCTATTCTGGCTTGAAGGTTGGAGAAACCTATACAATCACCGGAACTTTGATGGATGCTGACACTGGCAAAGCTGTTCTGGACGATGATGGCAACGAGATTACCGCATCAAAAGAATTTACTGCTCCAGAAAGAGACGGCAGTGTTGATATTACATTTAATTTTGCAGGTGTATCTTTAGCAGGTAAGAAGATTGTTGCTTTTGAGGAAGTATACTACAAAGGCAGAAGATATGCTGCTCATGCAGATCTTTCCGATGAAGGACAGACTGTCTATGTGCCAAAGATCCGCACAAAAGCACTGGATGCCAATACCGGATTGAATCAGGTAAAAGCAGACAGCAATGCAACTGTTGTTGATACTGTAACTTATGAAAACTTACTGCCGGGTAAGAAGTATACCATGAAGGGTGTGCTGATGACTTCAGCAGGAAACGCTCTGATGGTAAACGGAAGAACCATCACTGCAAGTACCGAGTTTACTCCAACAACACCAGATGGATCAGTTGATGTTACCTTTAATTTTGACGCATCTGAAATTGGTGGAAGAAAACTCGTATTCTATGAGTATCTGGAATTAGATGGTGATACAGTTGCATCTCATACCGATATTTCAGACACCGATCAGACGATCTATGTTCCGAGTATCAAGACAACCATTATCGACTCTGAAAATGGTAGCCATAATGCAGCAGCCGATGAGGAGATTACACTTATTGATACAGTTCGTTATAATGGACTGGAAGTTGGTCGTAAGTATTCTGTAACGGGAACACTTGTTGATAAGGAAACTGGAAAAGCACTTTTGGATGATGCAGGAAAAGAGATTACTGCATCGAATGAATTTACTGCTGAGAAGCCAAATGGAACGATTGAGATTACATTCAAGTTCTCAGGTGTTTCTCTGGCAGGAAAGACCACTGTAGCATTTGAGCATATGTACACAGATGGCAAGGAAGTAGCTGTCCATGCTGATCTGAAAGATGAGAAGCAGACTGAATATTTTCCATCTGTACATACCACAGCAACAAGTAATGATACCGAGGATCATGTCGTTGGTGCAAATGAGAAAGTGACCATCACCGATAACGTAGCACTAAAGGCATTGAAGCTTGGTACTGAGTATACACTGAGCGGAATTTTGATGGATGCAACGACTGGAAAGCCGATTGTGATTGATGGAAATACCATTATTGCAAGAAGAACATTCACAGCCGATGCACACGAAATGACCGTTCCACTGACCTATGAGCTGAATGCTTCACAGCTTGCAGGAACTACAACTGTTGTATTTGAAAATCTGTATTCTGACGGCGCACTTCTGGCAGCTCATGCTGACCTTGAGGATGCAGAGCAGACAGTATATATCCCAGAGATTCATACAACTGCAAAGGATGCAGTAACAGAGATTGATCATACCGAGGCAAACAAGACAGCCACCATCGTTGATACCGTTTCCTATACAAACCTGCTTCCGGGCAAAGAGTATACCGTAAGCGGAACACTGATGGATAAGGAAACAGGAAAGGCTGTTCTGGCTGACGGCAAAGAGATTACGGCAAGCACCACATTCACTCCTGAAAAGTCCGAGGGAAGTGTTGATGTAGTCTTTACATTCGATGCAAGTGTCGTAGCACCTAAGACAGTCGTTGCATTTGAGACGCTTACATATAAGAAGATCCAGATCGCCGTACATGCTGACATTGAGGATAAGGACCAGACGGTATATATCCCGAAGGTACATACCACTGCAATCGCAGATGATACGAAGGATCATGTAACAGAGGCAAAGAAGGATGTAACTATTGTCGATACCGTTTCCTATGAAGGACTTGAAGTTGACAGAGAGTACACCGTAAAGGGCGTACTTATGAACAAAGCAACAGGTAAGGCGATCCTGGTAGACGATAAGGAAGTAACCGCAGAAACCACATTTGTACCGGAAACCACCGACGGAACTGTTGATGTAACTTTCGTATTTGACGGTTCTGCACTGGAAGATACATTGCTTGTTGCATTCGAAACTCTGTATACCGAAGAGAAAGAGGTCGGTATCCATGCAGAGATCGAAGATGATGCACAGACTGTATACCTTCCAAAGATTCGCACCAATGCAAAGGATGGCATCACAGACATTGATCACACTGAGGCACTTGAAAAGGCAACCATCATTGATACCGTTTCTTACTCCTCATTGCTTCCTGGCAAAGAGTACACAGTAAGCGGAACATTGATGAACAAAAAGACTGGTGAAGCAGTCCTGATTGATGGTAAACTGATCACCGCAAGCACTACTTTCACTGCTGAAAAGGCAGAAGGAAGCGTTGATATCGTATTTGAGTTTGACGCATCTGCAATCGCAGGAACTACCGTAGTTGCATTTGAGTCTATGGAGTACAAGGGAATCGAAGTCGCTGTTCATGCTGACATTGAGGATGAGAACCAGACCGTCTATATCCCTGATGTTCACACAACTGCAACCGCAACTGATACTGAGGATCATGTAACCGGTGCAAACGAGGAAGTTACCATCACTGATGAGGTTGCACTGACAGGCTTAAAGGTTGGTAACGAGTATACTGTTAAGGGTGTTCTGATGGACAGAAATACCGGAGCCGAGATTCAGGTAGGTGGCGAAAGCATTACTGATGAGAAGACCTTTACTGCTGAAACAGCGGACATGACCGTCACATTAACCTATACACTGGATGCTTCTAAGCTTGCAGGTACAACAACAGTTGTATTTGAAACCCTCTATACGGCAGTCACCGAAGAGATGGGTGTTGAGGTCGGAAGACATCACGATATCGACGATGAGGGTCAGACGGTTTATATTCCAGAGATCCATACCACAGCAACTGATCAGAAGACTGGTATTAACCATACCGAGTCTGAAGAACAGGCAACCATCGTTGATACCGTACTGTACAGCCATCTGTTACCGGGTAAGGAGTATACCGTAAAGGGAACTCTTATGAATAAGGAAACAGGTGAGGCAATCTTAATTAATGGCGAGGAAGTAACCGCTGAGACTACCTTTACGGCTGAGAAATCTGAAGGAAGTGTTGATGTAATCTTCACATTTGATGCATCTGCAATCGCACCGACTACTGTTGTTGCATTTGAGCACTTAGAGTATAAGGGTATTGATATTGCCGTTCATGCAGATATTGAGGACGAAGATCAGACTGTATATATTCCAGAGATCGGTACAACCGCACTGGGACAGGATACAGAAGATCACATTGAGAAGGCTAAGGAAGATGCAGTTATCGTTGATACAGTGGAATACAAGGGCTTAGAGGTTGGTCGCGAGTACACTATGACTGGAACACTTGTAGATAAGGAGACTGGCGAGGCAATCACCGATGCCGAAGGTAACGAAATCACCACATCTGAAATCTTTGTCGCAGAAGAGAAGGATGGAAGCATTGACATTACATTCAAGTTTGATGCATCTGCATTGGCTGGAAAGTCGTTAGTTGCATTCGAAACTCTGTACACAGAAGGCAAGGAAGTTGCTATTCATGCTGATCTGGAGGATGAGGGACAGACCATTCGTATTCCAGAGATCCATACAACAGCAACTGATAAGGTAACTGGTGATCATGACGGTGTTGTAGCAAAGGAAACTACCGTACTGGATGAAGTATTCTACAAGAACTTGATTCCTGGCAAGGAGTACACTGTAAAGGGAACTCTGATGGTCAAGGAAACAGGTGAAGCACTTGTTGTAAATGGCGAAACTGTTACGGCAGAAAAGACCTTTACAGCAGAAGAACCAGATGGAAGCATTATCTTAGAGTTTACATTTGACTCATCTGCACTGGCAGGAAAACACATCGTAGCATTCGAGGATGTAGAGTATAAGGGAATCTCCATAGGATCACATGAGGATCTTGAAGATGAAGACCAGACTATTTCTTATCCGTCTATTCATACAACTGCAACCGATCAGGCTTCTGGATCAAAAACCATGGCACTGGGAAGCAGCGTAACATTAGTGGATACTGTTACCTATACTGGATTGACTGTAGGTAAGACCTATGTAGTTAAGGGAACCATCATGGATAAAGCAAGTGGACAGTCAATCGGAGTAACAGCCGAGACTACATTCACTGCAGAAGCAGCAGATGGAAGTACAACAGTTACATTTACCTTCGATACGAGTGTATTGCAGGGAAAGACACTTGTTGTATTCGAGACACTGTATGATACCAATGGAAATCAGATTGTAGATCATAGTGATCTGAATGATGAAGACCAGACGGTAACAGTTCCGGTTCAGCCGGAGAATCCACCAGTTGTAACAGGTGATGATTCCACTCCGATGCCATATGCAGTAGGACTTGCAGCAGCACTTCTTGCAGTTGTTGCAATCATAGCTGTATTGGTTAAGAGAAGAAAGCAGGCATAAATTGCAAAACGGATTCCTCTTTTGGGGAATCCGTCTAAGAAACACAAGAAACGTAACATACGAGACATAACACAAAATTATTACAATTCCAAAGCAGTCCCGATGAAGAGTCGGGACTGTAATAAAAAGAAACAAAACAACACGGAACGGAGGGGAAAATGCTGTTAACTGGAATTTTATTTACGCTTGTGGGCATTTTGCTTCGAGCGTATGCCGGAGTTTTTGAAATTCACGATACAACATGGAAAGCGATGAAAGCTTCTATTATTCATAAAATAGCGGCAATTGTAGGAAACTTGAGCCTTGTCATTGGTATTTTATATCTGATTGTTTCATTTACAGGAACGGGGTGGTAAATGAAATGAGAAAAACAGGTAAAAAAGGAAAAACTATGCAGGCAGTATTGCTTGTGTTATTGTTGTTTGCACTTGTCGTGGCGGGTTATTCTGGATTTTACCTATGGAAATATTACCATGAGTATTTGGAAGATCGAGAGTTATACGAAGATTTACGAGATGAAATATTGCAGACCCCTGAGCTTGAAACGGATACAGAGAGCGTGTCTGTTTCGGACACAAGAAAAAAGCGTCATAAAACATCTGAGTCAGAAATACCGTTTGATGTTGATTGGGATGAGTTAAAAGACATCAATGAGGATATTATCGGATGGGTTTACTTTACTGGTTTGCCACAGATCTCTTACCCAGTTTTGCAGGCAAAGGATAATGACTATTATGTGCATCGTACTTATGATTTATCTTCAAGTGACTCAAAAGCTGGTTCAATTTTTATGGACTATCGAATGGCAGGCGATTTTTCTTCTCCGTATTCCGTAATTTACGGTCATAATGTCCGCGATGGATCTATGTTGTCGGATCTTGCTCAATTAAAGGATCAAGATTTGTATAATAAAGAACCATATTTCTGGATCTTGACACCAGATGGAAATTATCGCTATCAGATTTTTTCAATTTTTCAGTGTCACCGCTCAGCAGATGTTTTTCAGCGGTCTTTTGACTATTGGGGAGAAGATTTTTCAAAATGGCAAAGTGAATTAAAGCTGCGAAACAGTATGCAGGGAGACGTTGAATTGGAGGAAAAAGGTCATGTGATAGCATTTTCTACTTGTGTGCCAAATAGTTTTGATAGAACGATTGTTTGCGGAAAATACTTGGATGGAGATTTGATTCCAGATCCACATGCTGAGGAGAAAGCTGATGTTAAAGATTCGATTGATGGGAACGAAGAATGAGATTGAATGGTTTGAAAAAATCATGCAAGAACATCCTGATATAGAGATTTTGAAAAAGTCAAAGCTGTATCAAAATAATAGAGAAGCTGATGAATGCTACAGATCCTATGCAGAAGTCAAAGAAAAATAAGGAAAGACAAAGGAGGCATCAAGGAATGAGCAAGAAAATATCAGTTGATCTTACCGACGAGAATGCAGGAGCCTTGTACCAAAATAAGAAAGTACACGGACTAGGTTATGGTCCAACAATCAATATGTTAATTCGGATTTTTTTTAGATCGCCTGATATTCGCGACGATCTAATTGAGATATGCAAGTCAAAAATACAAAGCGGTAATCTTGTTTATCTTGATATGCTACAGTTTCTGACATATAACACACAGCTTACACTTGATGCTGTTTTAGACGGAGTGAGACTTATGAAAAAAATAAATCGAAGGATCTTTCAACCGAATCAGTTTACAGATATTATGCTTAATGGAGCTTGCGACAAAAATAAAGCCAATTTAAGTGATTTTATTAACGATGTTATTGAAGAATATTATAGACCTCTCAATTCACAGTTAAAATACGAAACAGAACTTTTATTTATGAAGCTGAAAATGTCGCAACAGGATAACGGTTTGGAAGAACTGTGTTCTGAAAACGGGACGCAGTTGCAGGCATCGAAACAGGAGACTATATCTCTAAAAGAATTAAAGTCAACTCTTGCGCGATGTGTAGAGATCCTCAAGGATTATCCGATCAGAAATGTTACACCTTTACGCCAGATTTTCACCCATTTTACAAACAGGAGCGGACTTGTATTAAGGTACGATTACATCAACATTGTTAACAGTTGGCAGGATGAAATGTTACATCATCTTAATGATGTGATCAAAACTGTTGATCCAGATTATCCTCTTGGCACTCGCGAATTTGGTGAGAGAAGTAAATATATATTCGCCCATTGGTCAGAATTGTATCAATACTCTGAGATCTATATTGCTTTAGCCACTATTATTGAATGCGAAAAGATCTACTATCCATTGGATGCTTTTACAACGATCAGCTTAATAAAGCAACTCGATAGAGCAATCACGGAGTCATCAAACATCGCCCCTGTTAAAGAACCTTTTGCAATTAATATCTCAAATAGGGACAGATACTATGGAATCCGCTATGAGATAACTATGTATTATACCCATATCGGCTATAGTATATTATCCGGTGATGGTCACTGTGAAAACATACCATCGTGGTTTCAAGCATTCTTGTTGAAAGTGGTAAATGTCAGTACTCTGCCTGATCCAATAACAGAGGATGATATTGACGCGATTGCAAAGCTCGAAACAGAAGGTCGACGCTTACTTAAACAGTTGGCAGCAGCAAATAATTAACTAGGAGGAAAAATCATGACAGTCAGCATTGGTACATTATTGATAGGTGGTATTTGCTTGTTTCTTGCAGGGACATTTGTTGGAGTCGGATTGACTTCGGTTGTGTCGGCTGGAAAGAAAACACAATCGGCTGATACGCTTTGATAACAGCCGTTTATTTCGTGTCCGATTCGGACACGGGAAGGGAGTTAGAAATCTTTGAGAAAGAAAAGAAGAGAACTTATATTGTTTTGCAGTCTGCTGTTGGCAACGACACCAGCATATGCAGAGAATGCAACAGAAGCCGTGTCCATTTCGGACACGGCTTCTGACATAGGATGGACAATAGATGCAAATGAAGAGGTTCAAAGCGTGTCCGAATCGGACACACCGAAAACTCTTGCATCAAATGAAGAAACATCCTCTCCGGAAATTTGGCAGGAAGCGTATACCTATCTTGCCGATACACAGGATTCACATGCGTTTCCAGACCGGGTTGAAAAGAATGGGGTGCAGTATCAGTTAAAAGATACCCAGTATCAAATCACAGAGCTGACGAAGGAATATAGAAAAAGCAGCACCAATCTATGGGCATATGCAGAATATAATCCAGAGCAGGAAATTGAAGTAGATGGACTGCATTATACACTTGTGGATACCTCCAAAGAAGAGTGGACAGAAAGTGGGCGAAGTAAGACAGTCTCAGTTGATCGTACCTATTTGGAGGGGCAGGAAATTCCAGAAGCCATTGATATTGAATCGATCGATGATATAACAGGAG
>ERZ809296.247-NODE-247-length-97346-cov-42.378432_pt1 | contig 97346 bp, 79 predicted proteins | sample MGYA00520511_ERZ809296 | MGnify/ENA primary metagenome ERZ809296 (study PRJEB31576, sample SAMEA3212662) | Homo sapiens | biome: human-gut; feature: human gut; material: fecal | place: Sweden | collected 2012 ...
GACTGCCATAACAGCAGATAAGGGAGCGCGTGGTCGAGTATCTGCAAAGGTGTGGTTTTGATCCGCCGACGTGACTTCTGCTTTTTGCCGTCATAATGGATATTCGTCCTGGATATGTTGACCACAGGGGTTGTGTTCCTCATACACAAGCCCTGTGGTCATTGAATATCTTTGGAGGCTTAGGGACGATCATTTCAACCGTGTGTACCTGCTTTCTTGGCCGGCACCATGGAGTTGGACCAGATTCCTGTAGAAATACTTGGTCAGATAAGATGGGCTGCCGCGACTTTGGCGTTGCTTACTGTGCCCCGGTCCCTTTTTCCGCGCTGCTTCTATTACAAAGAAAGCAAAAAACAGCGGCACAGAGAGTTTGCTCTGTGCCGCTGTATGATTACTTCCTATTAGGAACACTGTAAATACAAGGCTTTTCGGAGCCGACAAACCAGAAAAAATAATATTTGATCTATCACATTACGCAAAAAGCCGTCCGGCATGAAAAACGGGCGGCTTTTTTGCGTGGATAGACGGAAAGGAGGCACAAAAATAACTACAAAATTTTAGCGTTCAAATTTGTGCAACTTTAACGAAAAGGAGGATCGTAAATGGCCGATGAAAAACTGAATACTGGCCCTGCGGAGAATATTTCCCCGGAGGCCGCCGAGCCTATCACCACACCCGAACAGGCCGCAGCGTCTGAGCCCCAGCAGGAACAGACCGGGCCTGCCATACCTGAGTCCGGCGATGTGGTTGTGTCCTTTGACAAAATCAATGAACTTATGGCGGAAAAGAGGCAGAACGCCCGCGCCGAAGTCGAAAAGTCGGAAACCCCCGAAACGCCAGAGGCGGCAGCCCCCGGAGAAACACCGCAGCCCGCCAATACGGAGGAACCGAAAAAGCCGCGCCGTGGCCGTCCGCCGAAAGCGGAAAAGGCTGCGACTGAAAATCAGAAAGCGGAGAAATCGGCTGGGGCCCGCAAGGGCCGCCCACCCAAGGCGGATAAGGCGGCCCCTGACAAGCCCAAGCCGTCCAAACGAGACAAAGTGTCCCGAAGCGATGGAAAGGCCCCGGATGCCAAGGAGCCCATTATTTTATCAGGAAAGAAGGAATGCCCATGCTCAGTATCGGGATCGATGTGTCCAAAGGAAAAAGCACCGTGTGCGGAATGAAGCCAGGGGGAGAGATCGTGTACGCTCCGTTTGAAGTTCAGCACACGAGGGAAGGAATGTCGGAGCTCGTATCGCTGCTGCGCAGCAGCGGCGAAGAGGTTCGTGCCGTTTTGGAAAGCACCGGCAGCTACCATTGCCCGGTGGTGGCTGCTTTGTTGGAGAACGGAATATTCGTCTCCGTCGTCAATTCGCTGCGGATGAAGCGGTTTTGCTCACAAAGTATCCGCAAGGTGAAGACCGATCGGATCGACGCTATGCAGATCGCTTTGTACGGTCTGGCCTATTGGCAGGAGCTTCAACCGACCAGACTGCCGGAGGATACATATCGGGAGCTTCAGCTTCTGGCGCGGCAGTATTACCAGATGACCTCCCTCCTGATCAAAGCGAAGGTCGATTTTAACGCCATCTGTGACCAGGTTTTGCCCGGTATGCAGGAGCTCATGAACGACCATGCAGGGCGGCACAAGCTTTCGGACTTTGTCCTGCGGTATCATCACACCACTCACATCCTCGAAATGGGAGAAACGCGCTTTCGGAAGGATTATTGCAAATGGGCGGAAAAAAAGGGATATGGCGCCTCACCGCTTCAATACCGCAAGCGGTATGGTGCGGGGTGACAGGGACGTCTGCTGACTATACCACCATGCAGGAGGGCCTCATCAGTATTCCGTGTAAATTTGAGGGAAAGCCCGGCAACTATCTGGCGAAGATATGGCAGGACCGCGACTGGGGGGGGTAGAGAGGGGCCCGACGCTTGGCTACAATACCGAACTGACGGAGGTGCATATCAATCGCTTCCCCGGACGCCTGCGCAAGCTGTACGCACCCCACGTCGGCAGCAAGATCAAGGGCGTGGTACGCCAGAACGGAGACGATCCGATTTCCGGCTGGATCGAATTGACGGAGAAAGTTGTTTATCCTCAGGACAAATATATGGTTTGCTATGGCCGATTGGGATTATGAGATCGTAGATGCCTATTACTTTGAGATTGGCTTTTCCACCTCTGGCTGGAGAGTGCTGAAGGATTTGAAGAAAAAATAATCTCAGTGATTTCGATATTCTAAGAGAATCGGAACTTTTTCAGCAAATACGGAGAGCGGGTGACATCGCTCTCTGTATTTGTATAATGGGATAAGAACAAGGAGGGGAGAAATCGAAAATGAAGAACAACGGTGCTATATGATATGGAGAGACAGAAATGAAGCGGATCAAGGACATAGCGTGTATATCCAGACCTTCGGCAAACATTCGCATTAAGCCGGCAATCATGCTGCTTGAAAGATATTGTTTCCTGAACATCCAAAGGTATATCATAGCAACATCCACTTTTTGAATTGCCACTTTTGATGATTTTATTGGCGAAAGCAGGAACGCACATCCACCTTTTTATCCACTCCCCGCTCTCCCGCGGAGCAAAAAAGGGGAAGCCGATCTCTCAGCTTCCCCTTAAAAATCTCTTGATTTTTCAGTGCCTTCGGCTTACTTGAAGTAGCGCTCCAGCAGGCCCTTGAGCGCCTTGCCGTGACGGGCCTCGTCGCGGGCCATCTCATGGACGGTGTCGTGAATGGCGTCAAGGCCGTTCTTCTTCGCGCAGGCAGCCAGCTCGAACTTGCCGTTGGTCGCGCCGAACTCGCAGTCCACACGCCAGGCGAGGTTCTTCTTGGTGGAATCGGTCATGTTGCTCTCAAGGTCGCTGCCGAGGAGCTCCGCGAACTTTGCGGCGTGCTCGGCTTCCTCGTAGGCGGCCTTCTCCCAGTACAGGCCGATCTCGGGATAGCCCTCGCGGTGCGCAATGCGCGCCATGCACAGGTACATACCGACCTCGCTGCACTCGCCGTTGAAGTTGGCCATGAGCTGATCGAAGATATACTTCTTGTCCTCTTCGCTAATCTGGTCGTTGTTCTTCACGGTCTTGGCATAAACGCCGAACTCATGCTCGGCGGCGAGCTTCATCTCGCCCTTGACTTCCTCGAACATATTGCTCTTGGCGTGGCACACGGGGCACTCCGCGGGCGCCTCGGGACCTTCATAGATATAACCGCAAACCTTGCAGACCCACTTTTTCATATTCGTATCCTCCATTTGATTTTTGTTGGAATTTTTAGGTTGCTTGCCTTTGTGAGCTTAGTGTAGCATAGTATTTGCAGTTTTGCAAAGTTGCATTTGCAACTTTGCGGTAAAATTTTTATGAATTTCTTGCCATTGCCCTGAGAATACGCGGGGCAAGGAGCACACTGACGACGATCTTCAGGCAGTCGCCGGGGAGATAGGGCAGCATATAGGCCGTGGCGAGCTTCGCCGCGCTGACGGCTCCGCCGTTGTAGACGTTTACGATGAGCGCGATGTAGGGCAGGCCGATGGCGTAAAGCACAGCAAAGCCGGCGGCGCAGGCGAGCGCGAGACGCATCGGCGTGCGGTTTTTCTCCGCGAGCCTGCCGATGACCCACGCGGCGGGGATCAGACCGAGCAGAAAGCCAAAGGTGGGATTGAACACATAGCTGAAGCCGCCGCCGGCAGCGAAAATGGGCAGACCAACCAGACCGAGACCGACGTAGAGCGCCTGCGAGAGCGCGCCGAGCCTCGCGCCGAGCAGCAGTCCGGCCATGGCGGTGAAGAAGCATTGCAGCGTGATGGTCGCGTGCATGAATTGGAAGTGGAGGAACGCGCCGATGGCGGTCAGGGCGGCAAACAGGGCGCAGTAAATGAGGTCTCTTGTTTTCATGAGGCTGCCTTTCTTTTTCTCAACAGGATGGGGCCAGTGTAGCACAGCACGGCGTCTCTGTCAACCTGAAATTTTATATAGGTTTACAAGAAGGATAACCGAAACGGGGAGATGGCATCTCCCCGTTTTGTGAGCTCAGACATTGAAGCGGAAGTAGATCATGTCGCCGTCCTTCACCACATAGTCCTTGCCCTCGCTGCGCAGCAGCCCCTTCTCCTTGGCGGCGGCCACGGAGCCGCAGGCGATCATCTCGGAGAAGTTGATGGTCTCGGCACGGATGAAGCCGCGCTCGATGTCGGAGTGGATCTTGCCGGCGGCCTGCGGAGCCTTCGTACCCTTGACGATGGTCCACGCGCGGCACTCATCCTCGCCGTAGGTGAGGAAGGAGATCAGTCCCAGCAGCGTATAGGAACACTGAATGAGCCGGTCCAGGCCGGACTTTTCGATGCCCAGCTCCTCGAGGAACATGGCGCGGTCGTCGCCGTCCAGCTCAGCAATGTCCTGCTCGAGCTTGGCGCAGATGGGCAGCACCTCCGCGCCCTCCTTTGCCGCCAAATCGGCGACGAGCTTATAATATTTGTTGGAGTCCTTGTCGGCAAAGCCGTCCTCGTCCATGTTTGCGGCGTAGATGATGGGCTTGAGGCTGAGCAGGTCGGCGGTGGCGATCAGCTCGGCGTCCTCCTTACTGTCGGCTTCAAAGGTGCGCGCGCTCTTACCGGCGTCAAGGTGCGCGGCGAGTGCCTTGAATACGTCCGCCTCGTGCAGGAACTTCTTGTCGCCCTTGCCCATCTTCGCGGCCTTTTCCACGCGGCGGTTCACCATCTCCAGGTCGGCCATGATGAGTTCGAGGTCGATCGTTTCAATGTCGCCGATGGGATCGACGGGCACGTTCGTGCTGGCGTCGGCGACGACGTGCATGATGTTCTCGTCATCGAAGCAGCGCACGACGTGAACGATGGCGTCCGTGCGACGGATGTTCTCCAGAAACTTGTTGCCCAAGCCCGCGCCCTGGCTGGCGCCCTTGACAAGGCCCGCGATGTCCACGAATTCGATGACCGCGGGGGTCTTCTTTTTGGGGTGGTACATCTCGGCGAGCTTGTCCAGCCGCTCGTCGGGCACGGCCACCATGCCGACGTTCGGCTCGATGGTGCAGAACGGATAGTTGGCGCTCTCCGCGCCTGCGTTGGTGATGGCGTTGAACAGGGTGGACTTGCCGACGTTCGGCAGCCCGACGATACCTAATTTCATAAAGGAAAGCCTCCTTTTATTTTTCAGCAAAACATTCTATCACGCTGGGGCGCAAAACGCAAGCCATTCCGCCGCCTTTTGAAAAAGCAGAGCGTTCCGCGGAACGCTCTGCTTTTTGCTTGACTCTTTACAGCTTTGTGATGACGGGAATGACCATCGGGCTGCGCTTGGTCGTTTTGAACAGGTAGTTGCTCACGCCCGATTTGATCGCGCCCTTGAGCTCGCCGATGTCACGGCTGCGGCGACCCAGCACGCCCTCGGCGGCGGACATGACCACCGTTTTCAGCTCGTTCATCAGCTCCTCGGACTCCTTGACGTAGATGAAGCCGCGGGTGATGATCTCAGGCTCGGCGAGCATATAGCCGTCGTGCGCGGAGATGGGCAGCACGACCACCACCATGCCGTCCTCGGCAAGGTGCTTGCGGTCGCGCAGGACGACCGCGCCGACGTCGCCCACACCGCTGCCGTCCACGAAGATCTCACCGGCGGGCGCCATGCCCGGCACGAGCTTCATTGTGCGGGCGGTGATCTCCACCGCGTCGCCGTTTTCGCAGATGGCGATGTTCTTGCGGTCCATGCCCATGGACATGGCAAGGTTCTTATGGATCTGCAGCATACGCTGCTCGCCGTGTACGGGGATAAAATACTTCGGCTTTGTGAGCGCGTGGATGATCTTCAGCTCCTCCTGACAGGCATGGCCGGAGACGTGGAGCATATCCGCGCGGTCGTAAATGACCTCGACGCCCTTGCGGAACAGCTCGTTGATGACGCGCGAGACGGTGTTCTCGTTGCCGGGAATGGCGGAAGCCGAGATGATGACGCGGTCGCCGGGGCCGACCTCAATCTGCTTGTGCTGGGAAAACGCCATGCGGTAGAGCGCGCTCATCTCCTCACCCTGCGAGCCGGTGGTGACGATGACCTGCTTATCGAGCGGGAGCGCCTTGATCTTGTTGATATCCGTCACGGTGTTCTTGGGCAGCTTCATGTAGCCGAGATCGACCGCGACCTTGGTGACATTTTCCATGCTGCGGCCCGTGACGGCGACCTTGCGGCCGACCGCCGCCGCCGCGTCGATGACCTGCTGGATGCGGTGGACGTTGGAGGCGAAGGTCGTGACGATGATGCGCTGCTTGCAGCCGGCGAAGAGCCGGTCGAAGGTCTTGCCGACCGTGCGCTCGCTCATCGTGTAGCCGGGGCGCTCGACATTCGTGGAGTCCGCGAGCAGCGCGAGCACGCCCTGCTTGCCCAACTCACCGAAGCGCGCGAGGTCGATGACCTCGCCGTCGATGGGCGTGGAGTCGATCTTGAAGTCGCCCGTGTGGACGACGGTGCCGAGCCCGGTGTGGATGGCAAACGCCACGCTGTCCGCGATGGAGTGGTTCACATGAATGAACTCCACGCTGAACTTGCCGGCCTTGACCGTCATGCCGCTTTCGACCGTGACGATCTTGGTGGACTTCAAAAGCCCGTGCTCCTCGAGCTTCAGGCGGATCAGTCCCGCGGTCAGGCGGGTACAGTAAATAGGCATATTGACCTGCTTGAGGACGTAGGGGATGGCCCCGATATGGTCCTCGTGGCCGTGGGTGATGAACAGACCGCGGATGCGGTTCTTGTGCTTGGTGAGGTAGCTCACGTCGGGAATGACAAGGTCGATGCCGTACATATCGTCGCCGGGAAAGGCCATGCCGCAGTCCACGACGATGATCTCGCCGCCGTACTCATACACGGTCATGTTCTTGCCGATCTCGTTCAGCCCGCCGAGCGGGATGATCTTCAAATTTTCTGCCAAAATGCATTCACTCCTTATGGATCTTCAAAAATTGGGTGAGCATTCGGTCCACGCCGCGCGGAAATGACCGCACGGAAACAACGACGTCCGTGCTGCGCGCTCCGCCCTGTTCCGCGGAGCGCATCGCACCATCGGCGCCCTGATCGTTTTCTCTATGGACTTGTGCTCTATTCAAACCGCGCGATGGCGGCTCAATACAATTTGTGTTTTTATAGTATACCACGTTTTTTGGAAAAAGTACACACTTTTTTTCATGCGCCCCTTTTCCGGACGAATTTTTTATCGGAAAGCCTATTGCGCCCTTGCGCGCCCGTGTGCTACAATATAGTATCTATTCGTATTTGTTCCGCCTTTGTGCTGCCGATGAAGCAGGGAGGATGCCTTATGAGTAAGAAAGTCAATAAACTGACCGAGCCGAATATGCGGCTGTATTTTCTTCTTGCCGCGGTCTTCTGCGCGGTGACGCTGTGGATCGAGCCGATCCTCGGCCTTGTTGAAGCCGGTGTGATGGCGCTCACCTACGTCTATTTCCGCCGCACGGCGCAAAAGCGCCGCGAGGGCATCCAGCGCTACGTCGAGGATATGACCGACGATGTGGCGAGCGCGGGCAAGTCCTCCATGCTCTCGGCCCCCTTTGCCATGATGGTCTTCCGGCCCGATACGCAGGAGGTGCTGTGGAGCAACGAGAGCTTCCTCCAGCTCACGGGCATGAGGGAGAATCTGTTCGATAACCGGCTGGAGGATACGCTGCCCGGCTTCCCCGCCCAATGGCTGCTGGAGGGAAAGAGCGAATGTCCCGAAACGGTCGTCGTCAACAACCGGCACTTCCGCGTGTTCGGCAGTCTCACGCATCCAAGCGGCCGCAGCGGCGCGCGCGGGCTTCTCGCGCTGACCTATTGGATGGACGTGACTGAGCAGGACGAGCTCAGGAAAAAGAGCGAGGAGAACCGCCCCATCGTGGCCGTGCTCATGCTCGATAACTACGAGGAGCTGATGAAGGCCGGCACCGAGGCGGCGCGCTCGTCTGTGCTCGCGCAGATCGACGAAAAGATCAGCGCGTGGGTGTCGGGCACGCAGGGGCTTTTGTGCAAGTACGACCGCAACCGCTATTTGCTGCTGCTGACGGAGAAGCATTACAATACGCTGCTCGAGGGCAAGTTCAGCGTGCTCGACGCGGTGCGCTCCGTCGTCACCGAGGACGGCGTCGCCGCGACGCTCTCCATCGGCGTCGGCAAGGACGCGGACGATTACGAGACGCTTTTCAAGAACGCGGGCCTGTCCATCGAGATGGCGCTCTCGCGCGGCGGCGATCAGGTCGTCGTGCGCAACCGCCTCGATTTTGAGTTCTACGGCGGCAAGACAAAGTCCACCGAAAAGCGCACGAAGGTCAAGTCCCGCGTGATGGCCAACGCCCTCGGCGAGCTGATCTCCGATGCCAGTCAGGTCTTTATCATGGGCCATAAGCACGCCGACTTCGACGCCGTCGGCGCGGCGGCGGGCGTGTGCTGCATCGCGCGCAAGCGCGGCAAGAAGGCACAGATCGTCATTGACATGGACGACAATGCCGCCGGCCCGATCCTCAAGCGCCTTGCCGCGCTGCCGGAGTATAAGGATGCCTTCATCAGCGGCAGCGACGCCTTCATCAAGGCACAGCCCGGCGCGCTGCTCGTGGTGGTGGACACCAACCGCCCCGACTTCGTGGAGTCCGAGCAGCTGCTCGACACCTGCAACCGCGTGGCGGTCATTGACCATCACCGCCGGGCGGCGAGCTATATTGAATCCGCTGCGCTCAACTTCCACGAGCCCTACGCCTCGTCGGCGTCGGAGCTGGTGAGCGAGCTGCTGCAATATCTCATTGACCCCGGCGATCTGCTGCGCGCCGAGGCCGAGGCCCTGTTCGCGGGCATCGTGCTCGATACGAAGAACTTTACCATGCGCACCGGCGGACGCACCTTTGAGGCCGCGGCGCTGCTGCGCCGCGTGGGCGTGGACACGGCGGACGTGCAGCGCCTGTTTCAGGGAACGCTTTCCGACATGATCGAGCGCTATGACATCATCCGCCACGCGGAGCTGTATCACAACGACATTGCCATCGCGGCGGTGGAGCAGGACATCGACCGCGTGACCGCGGCCAAGGCCGCCGACGAGCTGCTGACGTTGCGCGGCGTGCGCGCGTCGTTCGTGCTCTTCAAGCACGATACGGGCGTGAATCTGTCGGCGCGCTCGCTCGGCGAGATCAACGTGCAGCTCATTATGGAAAAGCTCGGCGGCGGCGGAAACTCCACCACCGCGGGCGGACAGATCCCGGACGGGACGGTGGACGCGGTGCGCGAGCAGCTCATCGCCGCCATCGACCAGTATTTGGAAGGATAAAAAACCACCATCAGGAGGATAGAACGATGAAAGTAATTTTACAGCAGGACGTCAGAGGTCAGGGCAAGAAGGGCCAGATGATCGACGCGGCGGAGGGCTACGCCCGCAACTATCTGCTGCCGCGCAAGCTGGCCATCCCCGCCACGGCGGACGCCATCAACACCATGAACCTCAAGGAAAAGGCGCGCCGTGCCGAGGAGGCGGCGAACCGCGCCGCCGCCGTGGAGACCGCGGACAAGCTGCGTAACTGCACCGTGAAGATCACCGCCAAGGGCGGCGCGAACGGCAAGCTCTTCGGCGCCATCACCGGCAAGGAGATCTCCGAGGCGCTCATGGCGCAGTTCGGCCTGGATGTCGGCAAGCAGAAGATCGTGCTTGACGAGCCGATCAAGGCGTTCGGCAGCTATGAGATCCGCGCGAAGCTCGGCTACGAGGTCAGCGGGAAGTTCACCGTGACCGTGGCGGAGGAATAAGCCAGACTTTACGCAGAAAAGAGGTGCCCTGCGATGGACGAACTGCTCTACCGCCAGATGCCGCACTCGCTCGAGGCGGAGCAGGCGGTGCTCGGCTCGATGCTCATCGACGCGAACTGCATCAAGGACGTGATGGAAAAGCTGCGCCCCGAGGATTTCTACCTGCGCCAGAACCGGGAGATCTTCGAGACGATCTATTCCATGTTCCTCTACTCCAAGCCCATCGACGGCGTGACCGTCGCGGGCGAGATGGAGCGCAATGGCACCTATGACGAAAATACCACGCGCAATTATCTTGTGCAGCTCATGGAGGTCACGCCAACCTCCGCGAACGTCAATGAATACGCCGACATCGTGCGCGACAAGGCGCTGCTGCGCGCGATCGCGACCGTGGCGAGCGACATCACCGGCATGGTGCAGGACGGCACGGGCGGAGCCTCCGCCGTGCTCGACGCCGCCGAGCAGAAGATCTACGCGGTGCGCCGCGGGCGCAGCGCACAGAATATGGAGCAGATCAGCGTTGTACTGCAGGGCGTGCTCGACCATCTCGCCGAGCTTTCCGCCACCGGCGGTAAGACGCTGCCGGGCCTTTCCACCGGCCTGAGCGCCGTGGACGACAAGATCAACGGCCTGAGCAAATCTGACCTTATTCTGTTGGCGGCAAGACCCGGTATGGGTAAGACGAGCTTTGCGCTCAATGTGGCGCTCAATGTCGCCAAGGCGAGCGGCAAGGCGGTCGCGGTCTTTTCCCTGGAAATGTCCAAGGAACAGCTCGTCACGCGCGTGCTGTCCAACGAAGCGCTGGTGGAGAACGGACGGCTCATCTCCGGCAATCTGCGTGAGAGCGACTGGGTAAAGATCGCGGAGGCGGCCTCGACGCTCAGCCGCACGGACATCAAGATCGACGACAATCCGCTCCTCACCGTCGCGGACATGAATGCCAAATGCCGCCGCATCGAAAACCTCGGCCTCGTTGTCATCGACTATCTTCAGCTGATGACCTCCGCCGGCGGGAAGGGCTACAGCGGCGAAAACCGCCAGCAGGCGGTGAGCGACATTTCACGTATGCTCAAGATCATGGCGAAGGAATTGCAGGTCCCTGTGCTCTGCCTTTCACAGCTCTCGCGCGCGAACGAAAAGCGCGACGACAAGCGCCCCATGCTCTCCGACCTGCGTGAATCCGGCGCGATCGAGCAGGACGCGGACATCGTGCTCTTTCTCTACCGCGACGACTATTACAACGAGGATTCCGAAAAGCACAACATTGCCGAGTGCATCGTCGCCAAGAACCGCCACGGCGAGACCGGCAAGGTCGAGCTGCGCTGGATGCCGGAGTACACGACCTTCGGCACGCTCGAAAGGCGGTACGAGGACGAATGAAAAAGGTACTGGACTTTGTGCAGCGCTTCGACCTGCTGCCGCGCTACGAGCTGCTGCTCGCGGCGGCTTCGGGCGGCATGGACTCGATGTGTCTGCTGGACTTTTTATACGAAAACGGCTACCGCGTGTGCGCGGCGCACTACAACCATCAGCTGCGCGGGCAGGAGGCCGACATGGACGAGGACCTCGTGCGTGCGTGGTGCGCGGCGCGGCGTATCCCGCTGTGCGTCGGCACGGGCGATGTGGCGGCCTACGCCGGGGAGAACGGCCTGACAATCGAGGAGGCGGCGCGCAAGCTGCGCTATGACTTTCTTAACTCCGTTGCCGGGCAGACCGGCGCGGCGCGCATCGTCACCGCCCATCACGCGAACGACAACGCCGAAACGGTGCTCTTTCATCTTGCCCGCGGCACGGGCATGGCGGGCCTTGCCGGCATCGCGCCGAAAAACGGCAGGCTGGTGCGCCCCTTCCTCTGCTTGACGCGGGAGGAGCTTGCCGCCTACGCGAAGGAGCATCATGTGCCCTATCGCACGGACGCGACCAACGCGGACACGGCGCTCACGCGCAACTTTATCCGCGCGGAGGTGCTGCCGAAGCTCTGCCGGGTCAACGCGCAGGCGGTCGAGCACATCGGCGAGACGGCGCTGCGCCTGCGGCAGGAGGATGAATACCTCGACTCCCTTGCCGCCGCTTATCTGACGGAGCTGAAAATGGAGGCCGGAGCGGTGACGCTGCCCTGCGCGGCGGTCACGCAGGTACCCGCGGTCCTGCGGTCGAGGGTGCTGCGCCTTGCGCTCGACGCACTCGGCGCGGGGAAGAAGGACTTCACCGCCGCGCACTACGACGCGCTTGCCGCGCTCTGCGCGGGAAGCGGGACGGCACAGCTCGACCTGCCCGGCGGCGTGACCGCGCGGCGCGCGGACGGTGTGCTGACGCTCTGCGCACACCGGAGGGAAACGCCGGAGCGCGTTTTGCTCCGCGCGGGGGAGACCGTCCGGTGGGGCGGCTTTGCCATCACCTGCCGAAAATGCGAAAAAACGGTTGAAAATTCTGAAAATACCGTTATATTAAGAGGTGCCGCTCTGGACGCGCCGCTCTCGGTCGGCGCGTGGGACGTGCGGGAGAGCATGACGCTGCCCGTCTCGCGCGGCTCGCGGAGCCTCAAGCGGCTCTTCGCCGAGCGCGGCTTTTCGCCGGATGAGCGGGAGCAAACGCCGGTCATCCGCTCGGGCGGCGCGGTCGCTGCGGTGTACGGCATCGGCACGGACGCGCTGTTTCTGCCGACGGACGGCGAGAGCGTGTGTGTATTGACCTTTGAGAAAACCGCGGAGTAATGCTCCGAAAAAACAAACATAAAACAATGGGAGAGGGAAAAACTATGGCGAAAAGCATGATGGATCAGGATATGCTGAAGGTGCTCTACAGCGAGGAGCAGATCAGGACGCGCGTGCAGGAGATGGGCGACACGCTCTACGAGCAGTTCAAGGACCGCAACCCGCTGTTCCTCGGCGTGCTCAAGGGCAGCTTCATCTTCATGGCGGACATCGTCCGCGCCTGCCAGATCAAGAGCGACATCGAGTTCATCGCGGTGTCGTCCTACCAGAACGGCACGTCCTCGTCCGGCGTGGTGCAGATCACGCACGACCTGCAGCAGGACATTACGGGCCGCGAGATCGTGGTCATTGAGGATATCCTGGACTCCGGCAATACCCTCTACTTCCTCAAGAACTATTTCCTCACCAAGGGCGCCAAGAGCGTGACGGTCGTCACTCTGCTCGATAAGCCCGCCCGCCGCGTCAAGCCCATCACGGCCGATCTCGCGGGCTTTGAGGTCCCCGACGAGTTCGTCGTGGGCTACGGGCTGGATTACGCCCAGCAGTACCGCAATATGCCGTACATCGGCGTACTCAAGCCGGAGGTCTACAGCAAGTAAGGCCGTAGCCCACACGCCCTGAAAGGGGCGGCGCGCGTAAGCGCGTACAAGCATTTTGCCGCAGGCAAAATCTTGGAACGGGACGGATTCATTCCGTACCGTTCAGAGTAAGATCAAAGGGCTCCCGCCGCGCCTGCGCGGTGGGAAGGGCTACGGGCTGGACTACGCCCAGCAGTACCGCAATATGCCGTACATCGGTGTGCTCAAGCCGGAGGTCTACAGCAAGTAAGGCCGGCGTATGATGGAAAAAGCGCCGCAGGCTTTGCGCCGCGCACGGCGCAAATGATCTTGACTGTTATTTCTGACGACATGCGCGTCTGAAATAACACATCTCGCGAAGTGAGCGTCGAGCCGCTGCGGCGGAGAGGCGCAGAGCGAAGCGCATCCAAATATCAAAAAAGTCCGTAGGACTTTTTTGAAGAATCGAAAAGAGGCGCTCGTCGCCTCTTTTCTTCAAGGCAGATTCTGCTGCCGCAAAAGGAGGGAAAACCTTTGACCCAGACCAAACGACCCAATTATGTGCTGTGGATGCTGTGCGTTTTCATGCTGCTCTCGGCCGCCTCGTATTTCTTCCGCCCCAAGGAGCCGGAGATCTCCTATGCTGAGGTCGTGCAGCTCTTTGAACAGGAGAAGGTGAAGTCCTTCACCGTGCAGGACACCACGCTCACGCTCAAGCTGCGCGAGGCGGTGGACGGCAAGACGGAGCTCCGGAAGGAGCTCTACGACTTCGACCTTTTCTACGACGACCTCAACGACCTTGTCGTGGAGCAGAAGGCCGCCGGCATTCTGGAGGACTATAACTACTCCGCCAACCACTCACCTAACTACCTTGCCATTGCCCTGCCCTATGTGATCGCCGTCGCGGGGCTGTTCGCCATCTGGTACTTTTTCTCCATGCGCGCCTCCGGCGGCGGGAACGACCGTATGGCGAAGTTCGGCAATGCCACCTTCCGGCACGGCAGCGAGAGCGCCCGCAAGACCACCTTTGCCGACGTTGCGGGCGCGGACGAGGAGAAGGAGGAGCTTGCGGAGATCGTGGACTTCCTGCGCGACCCGCAAAGGTTTGTCGAGCTCGGCGCGCGTATTCCCAAGGGCGTGCTGCTCGTCGGCCCTCCGGGAACGGGCAAGACGCTGCTCGCCCGCGCGGTCGCGGGTGAGGCGGGCGTGGAGTTCCTCTCCATCTCCGGCTCGGACTTTGTGGAGATGTACGTCGGCGTCGGCGCAAGCCGCGTGCGCGACCTGTTCGAGCAGGCCAAGAAGGCGGCTCCCTGCATCATTTTCATCGACGAGATCGACGCGGTCGGCCGCCAGCGCGGCACCGGCCTCGGCGGCGGTCACGACGAGCGCGAGCAGACGCTCAACCAGCTGCTCGTCGAGATGGACGGCTTCGGCACGAACGACGGCGTGGTCGTTCTCGCGGCGACCAACCGCGCGGACATCCTCGACCCCGCGCTGCTGCGTCCCAGCCGCTTTGACCGCCAGATCTACGTCGGCTATCCCGACATCAAGGGCCGCGAGGACGTTTTGAAGATCCACACCGCCAACAAGCCGCTTGCCGAGGACGTGGACCTTGCCAAGGTCGCGCGGGGCACGGCGGGCTTCACCGGCGCGGACCTTGAGAACCTTTCCAACGAGGCGGCGCTGCTGTGCGCGCGCCGCGGCGACCAATTCATCACCATGGCGGATTTCGAGGAGGCGGAGATCAAGGTCCTCGCCGGACCCGAGAAGCGCAGCCGCGTTGTGCCGGAGCACGAGCGGAAGCTGACCGCCTATCACGAGGCGGGCCATGCCGTCGTGATGCACGCGCTGCCGACGCACGAGCCGGTCCACCGCATCACCATCGTTCCGCGCGGACACGCGGGCGGTATGACCATTTCGCTGCCCGACGAGGACCACTCCTACCAGTCCAAGCGCTACATGGAGGAGCAGATCGTCTCGCTCCTCGGCGGGCGCGCGGCGGAGAAGCTGATGCTCGGCGACATTTCCACCGGCGCGTCGAACGACATCGAGCGCGCCTCGCACATCGCGCGCAAGATGGTCACGGCCTACGGCATGAGCGAGAAGCTCGGCTCCATTGCCTTTGAGAGCGGGCACGACGAGGTGTTCATCGGCAAGACGATGGGCCAGACGCGCAGCTACTCGGAAAAGACCGCCGCCGAGATCGACGACGAGGTCAAGGCCATCATTGACCGCGCGTATGCGCGCTGCGAGGAGATCTTGACGGCACGGCGCGAGGTGCTGACCGCCGTGGCGGAATATCTGCTCGCCCACGAGACGATGACCGGCGAGGAATTTGAGCGAATGGTCGGCGAAAAAGCCTGATGGGCAAAAGGACGAATGGAAAAAGTGACGCAGGGACGGGCATTTGCCGTTCCCTGCGTCACTTTTTTCTTTTCTTGCGAAAATCTTTATTGTGCAAAGTGACAAGAGCATTTGTCCTCGTGGGAAAAACAGAAAAGCAATAGATATTCTCAATAAATGGACTTGAGTCCACGGTGCGTAGACAAATGCACATGAAATTTCAAGGCGGCCGTGGGAAAACGACCGGAAACGACCGAAAATTCTGACAGATTCGACGCTTGAAATCCATTCAACGGTTCGATAAAATAAACTGCAACCAAAGGGGCGGACGCCCCGCTTGCCGCGGCAGCGCGGCAGAAAGTCAGGAGGATATGAATATGAAGAAAATTCTTGCACTCGTTCTTGCGCTCGCAATGGCGCTCGCACTGGTCGCCTGCGGCGACAAGGGCGGCGAACAGCAGGAGGGCGGCACGCCCAACACCACCGGCGAAGAGAAGGTCGTGAAGATCGGCGTCTTCGAGCCGCTCACCGGCGACAACGGCGCCGGCGGCAAGCAGGAGGTGCTGGGTATGCAGTATGCCAACTACGTCCAGCCCACCGTGGACATCAACGGCGAGACCTACAAGGTCCAGCTGGAGGTCGTCGATAACCGCACCGCAGCCGAGAACGGCCCGTCCGCGGCCGCTGAGCTGGTCAACAAGGGCGTGAGCATCGTGCTCGGCTCCTACGGCTCCGGCGTGTCCATGGCCGGCGGCACCGTGTTCGCCGAGGCCGGCGTACCCGCCATCGGCGTCACCTGCACCAACCCGCAGGTCACTTCCGACTGCGACGTCTACTTCCGCATCTGCTTCCTCGATCCCTTCCAGGGCACCGTTCTTGCGAACTATGCCTACAAGGAGCTGGGCGTCGACACCGCTTACCTGCTCGGTATGCTCGGCAGCGACTACGATCAGGGCCTGATCTACTACTTCACGCAGGCGTTTGAGGCACTCGGCGGTACCGTCGTTGCCGAGAACTTCCCCGAGGGCAATGCCAACTTTGTTTCCTACATCAACAACGCCAAGGCTGCCAACGCAGGCGTCATTTTCTCCCCTGTCTCCATCAACTATGCGCAGCTGATCGTTGAGGCCGCCGCCGCACAGGGCTTCGAGGGCACGATCCTCGGCGGCGACACGCTCGACAGCAACATGGTCGTTGAGGCCGCCAAGGGCAAGGATGTCGATGTTAAGATCACGACCTTCTATCAGGAGGGTGGTAATCCCGAGTTCGACGCCGGCATCAAGGAGTGGATCAATGCCAACGCCGACGCCAAGACCAACAACGGCGGCAACGACATGGTCTCCGCCGTCACCGTCATGGGCTACGACGCTTACTTCACCGCGCTCGAGGCCATCAAGGCCGCCGGCAGCACCGCGCCCGCCGACATCCTCGCGGCTCTGCCCGGCGTGACCTACTCCGGCATCTCCGGCGAGATCTCCTTCGACGACATCGGCGACGCCAAGCGCGACGCGGCCTACATCAAGACCGCCAACACCGAGACCGGTGCGTGGGACTTCGTGAAGATCCAGGGCATCGACTGAGAAAAGCCCACAAATCTCTCCACAAGCAGCAAACTTGGCGGGGCTTTCGCCCCGCCAAGTTTTCCCCGTTTTCCGCTTTCCTCTGATATCCTACCAACAGGAGGTTTTCCATGCAGGGAATTTTACCGTATCTGATCAGCGGTATCTCTGTGGGAGGTCAGTACGCGCTCATCGCCATCGGCTACACGCTGGTCTACGGCATTCTGCGCCTCATTAACTTTGCCCACGGCGATGTCTTTATGGTGGCAGGCCTGATCATGGTCTACACCACCGCGTCCATGCCCATGTACATTTCGATCCCGCTGGTGCTCATCTTCACCGTCATCCTCGGCTTTGCCATCGAGCGCGTGGCCTATAAGCCGCTGCGCACGGCGCCGCGTATGTCGCTGATGATCAGCGCCATCGGTGTGAGCTACCTCATCCAGAATCTTGCGTTCTACCTGACCGGCGGCCTGCCGCAGCCGGTCAAGACGCCCATTCCGTGGATCTCCGACACCGTGACGCTCTTCGGCGCGTCCACCAAGCGCGTCACGGTCGTGACGCCCGTTCTGACCATCGCGCTCGTCTTTGCGCTCGTCGCGCTGATCAAAAAGACCAAGATCGGCATGGGAATGCGTGCCGCCGCCAAGGACTTTGAGACGGCGCAGCTCATGGGCGTGAAGATCAATTCCGTCATTTCCATGACCTTTGTCATCGGCTCGTTCCTCGCCGCGGTCGGCGCGATGCTCTACTTTACGAACTATCCCACGGTGGCGATCACCTCCGGCGGTATGCCCGGCCTGAAGGCCTTCGTCGCGGCGGTGTTCGGCGGCATCGGCTCCATTCCCGGCGCGGTGGTCGGCGCGTTCCTGATCGGCCTTTGCGAGGAGATCATCAAGGGCCTCGGCCAGTCTACCTTCTCCGATGCGTTCACCTTTGCGCTGCTGATCATCGTGCTGTGCGTCAAGCCCACGGGACTGTTCGGCGAAAAGGTCACGGACAAGGTGTAAGGAGGGGTGAAGATGAAAAAGAAAACGATCGGCAAAGAGTATATCTTCACCGCGCTCATCCTGTTCGTCGTGCTGGCGGTCACGATGGTCCTCGACTCCCAGCTCCCGAGCTATCACATTGTGATCAAGGTCATCAAAAAGGCGTCGGTCTATTCCCTCGTCGCCGTTTCGATGAACCTGCTCAACGGCTTTACGGGCCTTTTCTCCCTCGGTCAGGCGGGCTTTATGCTCCTCGGCGCGTATTCCTACGCGGTGCTGTGCATCCCGGTCGCCAAGCGCGCGGGCGTATACCAGTATTTTGACGGCGGTATCGTGAAGTTCTCCCTGCCGGAGATCTTCGCGGGCTTCCTCGGTGACAAGGTCGGCTCGGCGGTCGGTATGATCCTCGCGCTGCTTGTCGGCGGTCTGATCGCGGCGTTCTTCGCCTATCTGATCGGTCTGCCCGTGCTGCGTCTGAAGAGCGACTACCTCGCCATTGCGACCCTCGGCTTTGCCGAGATCATGCGCACCATTATCCAATGGAACGCCATCGGTCCGCTGACCAACGCCTCGAACCTTCTCAAGGGCTATCCCGATTTCAGCAGCGCGACCGCGTACCTGCTGCTCATCGGCGTGTTCATCGCGTGCGTTGTGCTGCTGGTGAACTCCACCTACGGCCGCGCGTTCAAGGCCATCCGCGACGACGAGGTCGCCGCCGAGGCGATGGGCATCAATCTTGCCCACCACAAGCGCCTTGCCTTCGTCATTTCCTCGTTCTTCGCGGGCGTCGGCGGCGGTATGCTGGCGATGTACATGGGCGCGGTGCCGGCGATGTCGTTCCGAAGCAGCATGACCTATGAGATCTTGCTGCTGGTCGTCATCGGCGGCATCGGCTCCATCACCGGCAGCGTGCTCACGAGCTTCCTCTACATCGCGGCGCTCGAGTGGCTGCTGCGCGGTCTGGATACCGGCAAGTTCCTCGGCATCACGGCGCCGGGCCTCTTCAAGAACGGCTTCCGCATGGCGGTCATCTCCGTCATCATCATGGTCGTCGTGCTCTTCTTCCGCAAGGGCATCATGGGCGATAAGGAGCTGCCCGATCTCCTGCGCCGTCATACAAAGAAGGGAGGCGGCGAGAAATGAGCCAAAACGTTCTGCGTCTCGACAATATTACGATGCAGTTCGGCGGCGTCGTCGCCGTCGACAACCTGAGCCTTGAGGTCAACGAGGGCGAGATCGTCGCGCTCATCGGTCCCAACGGCGCGGGCAAGACCACCGCGTTCAACACCATCACCGGTGTGTATGAGCCGACGAACGGTCAGGTCAGCTTCATGGGCGAGCCGATCGTCCGCAACCACCCGCAGGGCAAGATGAAGCAGAATTACAAGGGCAAGGAGGCCGGAAAATTCGTTCAGATGCCCGTGCTCGACCCTACGCCTGACCGGATCACCAAGCTCGGCATGGCGCGCACATTCCAGAACATCCGCCTGTGGAAGTCCCAGACCGTGTTCGACAATGTACTCATCGCCAAGCACATGCTGCGCACCAGCAACGTCTTTTCCGCCACATTCCGTCTCAACCGCAAGGAGGAGGCGCAGCACCGCGAGGAGGTCATGGAGCTTCTGCGCATCGTGGGCCTGGAGGATGTGAAGGACGAGCTGGCGACGTCTCTGCCCTACGGCAAGCAGCGCCGGCTGGAGATCGCCCGCGCGCTGGCGACGCATCCGAAGCTTCTGATGCTCGACGAGCCTGCTGCCGGCATGAATCCGCAGGAGACGAACGAGCTCACCGAGTTCATCGGCCGCATCCGCGACGAGTTCCACATGACCATCCTGCTCATTGAGCACCACATGGACCTCGTCATGGACATTTCCGACCGCATCTACGTCATTGACTTCGGCGAGCTGATCGCCACCGGCACGCCGGAGGAGATCCAGAATAACCAGCGCGTCATCGACGCCTATCTGGGGGTGGAAGAGGATGCTTAAAATTCAAAACCTTCAGGTCGCCTACGGCGGCATTCAGGCGCTGCGCGGCATTGACATGGAGGTGCCCGACGGCAAGATCGTCACCCTCATCGGCGCGAACGGCGCGGGCAAATCCACCACGCTGCGCACCATTTCCGGCCTTGTCAAGGCCAAGTCCGGCTCCATCACCTACAACGGCGAGGAGCTGATCGGCAAGCCCATCAACGCCATCCTCGCCGCGGGCATCGCGCAGGTCCCTGAGGGACGGCGCGTGTTCCCGGACATGACCGTACTCGAAAACCTCAAGATCGGCGCCTACCTGCGCAAGGATAAGGAAGAGATCGAAAAGGATATCGAGTGGGTGTATGAGCTCTTCCCCCGCCTGAAGGAGCGCAACTGGCAGCTCGCCGGTACGCTCTCCGGCGGCGAACAGCAGATGCTGGCGGTCGGCCGCGGGCTGATGTCCCGCCCGAAGGTGCTGATGATGGACGAGCCCTCCCTCGGCCTTGCGCCGCTGGTCGTGCAGGGGATCTTTGACATCATCCGCGAGATCAACCGGCAGGGCGTGACCATCCTGCTCATCGAGCAGAACGCCAACATGGCGCTCAAGATCGCCGACCTTGCCTATGTGCTCGAGACCGGCACCATCACCATGAGCGGCACAGGCGCGGAGCTGCTGGCCGATGAAAAGGTCAAGGAGGCCTATCTCGGCAAGAAGCGCGGCAAATAAGCCTTGCGAAATCTTGACACGATTCGGGAAAAAGCATACAATGACCGTCGGCAGAAATGCCGGCGGTCATTTTTTCGGAAAAGGAAATCAGAGGAAAGCGATTATGGTATACCTTGCAGTCGCGCTGAGCGCAGCGCTCGGCGGCTTTGTTCAATCCATCACGGGCTTCGGCGCGGCGGTCGTGATGATGACCATTCTGCCGTACTTTTTCACCATGGTGGTCGCGCCGTCGGTCTCGACCTCCATCTGCCTCGGGCTGACGGTCACGCTGGCGTGGAAGCTGCGCAAAAGCATCGACCTCAAGCTCACTCTGCCGCCCACGCTGCTTTACGCGGCGGCGAGCGTGACGGCCATCCGCTTCATCGGCTCGATGGACCTGCGCGTGATGACCATGGTGTTCGGCGCGTTCCTGATGCTGCTCGGCGCCTATCTGCTGCTGACGGAAAAGAAGGCCGCCATCCGCGTTACGCCGGCGGTCACCGTCGTCTGCGGCCTGCTCGCGGGCGTCTGCGGGGGACTGTTTTCCATCGGCGGGCCGATCATGGCGATCTATTACCTTGCCGCCACGGACAGCCGCGAGAGCTATCTCGCCAACGCGCAGGCCAACTTCGCCGTGAATAATGTAACGTCCATTACCACGCGCGTTTTGAGCGGCTACTACACGCTCGACCTCCTGCCGCTGACGCTGCTCGGCGTGGCGGGCGTGGTCTGCGGGCAGCGCTTCGGGCTGAAGCTCGGCGGAAAGCTCAACGCCGTGCAGCTCCGCCGTCTCGTCTACGCCTATATCATTCTCTCCGGCGCGGTCACCGTCGTGCAGCATCTATAAAAGAAAAGAGCGCCGAAGGCTAAGCCTTCGGCGCTCTTTGGCACGCCTGAGCGGATTCGGACCGCTGGCCTTTCGCTTAGGAGTCTCGCGATACGATTCCATCCTCGGCAAAATGTGTGTAAATCTTGCGAAAATTCCGGTTTTTACAAATTTTACGTTCCATTTTATCTGAGGCATCCATATGGAATTATATTCTCCAAATATTGGCGTTAGCGGATTGTTAGCGCCGAGTTTGAGCGAAATGCCTCCGACAAAGGAGGATCACTTATGTGCATAACCACTGGTAATAACACCTGCGATGCTATGGCTAAATTGCATCTGTGTGGAAACATTATTCCGCAAATCTGGCACAAGACTATTGTATCGGAAAAGACGGGGAAGGCTGACTTGATCGCTATCAATATATTGGCTGATATCGCCTATTGGTATCGTCCCGCCGAGGAACGAGATGAACTGACTGGCGAGACTGTTGGATACCACCCCAAGTTTGCGGCCGATATCTTGCAGCGCAGCTACGACGATCTCGCGGAACACTTTGGCATCAGCAAAGGACAGGCCAAATGCGCTGTTATCCGTCTGGAGCAGTTGGGTGTTGTCCGACGGGTGTTCCGCAAGATTTCTGTCGGCGGCATATCAATTCCCAATGTGCTCTTTTTAGCCTTGAATGTGGATCGCCTCCGTGAACTCACCTATCCTGACGGAGACACCACTGGTGGAGAAAACGCAGAGATGTCAAATCAATTGGATAAAGATGTGTCGGAAAATCGACACACCTCTGTCGAAAATGCGCCTACTCCTCCATCGAAAAATCATCAGACAAATACAGAGAATACAACAAAAATTTCCACAGCGATTTCTCCAGAGATTACTCACTCCTTCAACACCGTGGCAGATGGAGCGAGTGAGCCTATGCCCGCAGAGAATATTCAAAATTATCTGGACGCCCGTCACCAGTTATCCGCAGACTGGTCAAGCCAGCCTCAGGTCATGCGGAAAGCTATCGAAATTGCTGCCGAATGGGACTTTCGACAGGTCAATGGTTTCTCCATCACCAAGGATGAGTTGGAACACCGCCGCATGGCAACGCTGTCACTAATGGTCTCGGTTCTAACGGAAATGTGCTGTGCTGTCAAGCCATGGTTCTGCCAAGGCATGCCCGTCGACCGTACGGCGGTTATTGAGCGTGTTAACTGTGTCATGCACGCTGAGCGTGGATCCCTTGAGTCCTTTGCTGAGTATTTTATCGAAGCATTCATTGATGCTACGTCCACTACCGTCCCTAGTAACAGTAAAGCCTATATGCGCGCCCTTCTATGGGATCATCTGACACGCTATTTGGTGGAGTGGAAATGCGCCAATCCATAGAGCGCAATGTCCCTTTAAATCACATGGCACGACACCTGCCTTGAGGCAAGTATCGTGCCGAGTGATTCGTATGAGATTGCCTCTCCTCTCACAGCGTGTTCTCGGGCCATGGCTCTGCGGACAGTGCCTCAAGCGCCTCTAGGTCCACATTCGGCTCCTCTCCCGGTAGGGAGGCCGACACATTTGCGACACTGCGGCTCAGCCACGCGAAGAACTCGCGAAACTGAAGTCCGTTCAGACGGACAGGCCGCTGTCTTGGACTGACCTTCGCCAGCATCTCCATATCGGCATCGTTTCCGATCCCAACCGCTACCACAGACAGCTTGCGTGCTGTGCCGAGTTCACGGATGCGCTCCGTTGTTTCCTCCCACACCTTTCGGTCGCCATTGGGGTGTCCGTCGCTCATCACGACCAGAATAGGCTGGTAGTAGTCCACTCCTGTCGCCTTGTACTGCGCTTTGCGCTTTTCCAGCAGATAAAGGCCGAGGGACAGCCCCTCTCCCATGCAGGTCATTCCGCCGGCCTCCATCTCCGGTACCTGCAGTCTGTCAGCCGTGTCGAAGTCGGCAACGCAGTCAGCACTGTCGTCAAACGACACCACAGCCGTTTCTGCAGAGCAGCGCGTCAGGTCATCGCTCTTCATCTCTGCCATGTACTGCTGAACACCAAGGTTCAGCTCGTGGATGGGCGCACCCATCATGGAGCCACTGGTATCCAAACACAGGAGCACAGGTACGCGGGGCGTCGGGTTGTCCACCAGATCTCTCAGACCGGAGAGCATTGCATTGTAGTTCATCATAGGGGATCTCCTTTCAGATTCGTATCATCGTATCATGTAGTAGATGGGTTTCCATATAGAGATCGACTCTCCGACCGGACTATTCAGGTTGGGTCACTAGTTTTTTCGTCGGCTTTCGTCGGATTTCCTTTGGGCATTCCCAAAACAGATCCTAACGGACCGAACAGCAGTGTACCAACCGTCGATGCGGCATGGTCAATTCTTGTCGTCGAGCCATCCGATTTCTTTGGGCTCATCGTGCCCCCTTTTTTCCCTGTTTCAAAAGGCATCATGCAGTCTCCTTTCCTTTCTCATTTTGGCGAACCGCCTCCGCACCATATGCTTTTGCATATTGCCGGATCGCCCGCCTGCGTCGATTTCTGTTTCCGGTTGCGATGCCAAGGATGCTTGCCCTGTCTCTCGGTGTCATGCGGCTCCACATACCGGATCGGCCCGCGTTTTTCACTAGGAGAGCCATGCTGCAGTCATCCTGTGTTCTTTTCGCTATGATGCGTTCCATCACCGCCTCCAGCATCTCCTGCGACGTCCCACTGCTCAGCAGCTGTAAGCGCAGAAAAGGCTTGGAGATCAGCGGAGCCAGTTTTCTTTTCCCCTTGTGGTACAGCGCCGCTTCACAGCCGTCCGACATTAGGAAGAATCCCTCGATCCTCGGTTGGACACCCCGAAGCGCTCGGGAATGCATCAGGGCGTCCGGAGAGGTCACGAATGTTGTCGTGTTCGCAAATTCTCCGTTTTGCGGTGCCGAAGCGACCAAAAGCTTCCCTGATTTCCGGTAGCCAATCACGCCGTCTCCCACATGGAACAGCAGATAGGCGTCGCCGCGTACCGCCACAGCCAACAGGGTACAGGCGAGTTGGCCGCACTCCGCGTTGAGTTCCCTTGCACGCTCGCGAATCCGGTCACGGACGCCGGAGAGCAGAAAATGCCGTACTTCGGCTGAACTCTGTGCACTGAAAAGCGCGTCAAAGTTCTCGCACAGCAGCTCGCACACCGCTTGCACCGCACATTCCGCCCCCTCATGCGACAGGGCTGCCGACCCAGCACCGTCCGCTAATGCGATGGCTGTTACCCCATTTCGCTCCATCGACAGGACGCGATCCTGGCAGGGCATTCCCTGTCTTTGATGTCCGCGACCTGTTACGCGGTCAGTCTGTGTTTGCCACATTCTCTTTCCTCCTCTCAGAGTTCCATGCTGCCGGAGAAGCTCATGCTCCCCAGCTTACGGCGCAGTCTTCGGCAGGTCGGACAGCGGCGGGGCAGGAACATCCCCTTCTCCCTGTAGTAGTCCCTCTCGCTCTCCATGATGTCGAAGGCGTTGCCGCACTCGGCGCAGGTGCGGCGTTCCCACACGGTTCTCGCCGCAGGATCCGCGACCTTCCAGCGTGTGGGGAAGATCTCGGCCGATTCCGGATCCTGAAGCTTGCCCTCCTGCAGCAAGCGGAGGTAATACCGGAAGGCCGTAAGCCACTGCTGGGTCGTGCGCCTTGTCTGTTCTGTGCTGTACGCGCCGCCGTTCTGGAAGGTACCGTAGAAGTACTCCTTGAGGTAGCGCGGCAGATGGCTCCACAGGAAACGCCATGCCCCCTCGGGCGTTTTGTCGCTGTGGTTGTCTCCGCAGGGGTAGGGGAAGTCCATCGCGAGGATCGCTTCGCTCAGGTCGCCGCCGCCCTCTTGGGCATAGGGGGATTTGCCGGGCAGCATGAGCATGAACAGGAGCGTTGCGACAGCAAACGCCTCATTTCCCTCTGTACGCAGGAAGTCCGCGAAGTTCCGCTTCTGGATCTCGGGAGCCGTGAAGCGGACCGTGCCGACGGGGCAGGGATAGCCTCCGATCTGGTAGCTGTCGCAGTCCACGAACCACACCTCCGTTGGGGACACCACAAGGATGTTCAGCGGGTTGATGTCGCCGAGGATGATCCCGCGCCCGTGCAGAGCGCAGATCTTCTCGAGGATCGTGATGCACAGCTGCACCATGTCAGCCTTCTTCCAGTTGGGGAAGTGCGCCTCCAGCGCAGGCCGCGTGAACAGCGCGCGCTGAAGCTCCGTGCCGCGGGCGCGCTCCATGCGGTAGCCCACGAAGTTTCCCTCCGCGTCGCGCAGCAGCTCCTTCGGCCAGCACACGCCCTCACAGCACACTGGCTCCGCCGTCATGCGCTCGAGCTTTTCCCTGCGTCCCACCGTCAGCTTGCCGCGGTGGTAGATCTTGGCGACCGTCCCGTCGCTAAGATCGTAGATGCTGCCCTCTCCGCCGGTGGCGAGCTTCTCGCCAAGGCAGAGCGCCGTGCTGCCGAACACGGCCTCGCCACTTGCGGGAACGTGCGACACCGGAATCTGCGTTTGGTCCTCTGGGATCAGCGCCGCCACGGAGCGCGACTCCCAGCCGCTGCGGGAGCTGCTGCCCGCGAAGCGCTGCTCCTGCGTGAGGTAGCGCGACAGGTAGCCGTAGCGGTTGATGCGCCCCACGGTCAGGCGCTTGCCCTGCACCGACTGCAGGCGGTTGAGACCCAGCAGGTCGTTGGAGAGTCCATCGTCCTGCGTGATGACCAGCAGTTCCGTGCTGGTCATGAACCTCGTTGCCACCTCCAGCAGCTGCCTGTCGGCGAAGCTCGCCTCCGCTTCGCCGCAGATGACCGCCGTTCCCTCCGCCTTCCGCTCTGCGAGGATCTTCACCGCTGCCGTGATGCGTTCCCTCAGCTCCGGCTTTTTTGTCAGCAGACTGCGAAGCTCCGCCAGCACACTCGACGGAACGAACAGCCGCTTGCCGTTCACACGCAGCAGCGGCGTCAGATGCTCCATCAGCGTCGGGAACTGCTCGTTGAGCAGGGAACAGGTGTCGATCAGGAAGGTGTAGCGCGCCGCCAGCCGCTCCAGATTCTCCTGCGCCTTGCGCCTGCTGTCCTCCTGACGACCCTCGAGAAAGCTCAGCAGAGCCTCTGTGTCCGCACCGGTCAGCAGTCCGCCTTCCGTCTGCACGCCGCTCTCGCTGAGCAGCGCCATCATGCCCTTTTCGTCGAGTCCCATGGCTCGCGCGGCCTGACCGGCCGTGATCGTTGCAGTATTCATCATGATTTTATTTTCCTTTCATCTTTGTTCTCTGATAAGTTATCGGATCGTTTTCAAAGCTTTTCAGGGCTGGTTGAAAATTTGTTTCAGCGTCCGTGTTCATTCTGCCTTCCCTCACTATCTTATCATCTGCTGTTCTGCACTTTTCAGGGCCAATCAACAATTTCCCGCTAACCTCTGTTTTTCACGGGCGTTTTTGTCCCTCAAAAATAGGCGGTTAGCGGAGCCGACAATCAAATTACACTCTCGTTTTCTGTATAACAGGCACAAAACGCCTTGCATTTTTTGCTGTCCTTGTGTTATACTGAGCCTGCGGGTTGTATGGAACCGACAAATGTGCTGATACGGGTTTGTATCCTTTTGCTGATGCAACCCGCACCCCTCGCGGGGACGGCAACAAAGCTTGATAACCAACATTTAAGCTGGCTTCAAGATGCAACCCGCACCCCTCGCGGGGACGGCAACCTTATTAGAATTAGAACCGCATCACTTCGGTGCGGATGCAACCCGCACCCCTCGCGGGGACGGCAACTTGGACATCCAAGCCTCAACAATCTCGGTGTGGCTTGATGCAACCCGCACCCCTCGCGGGGACGGCAACGTTCGTCCCGTTTGGATAGCAGACCACGGAATCATTTCAAGATGCAATCTACGCCCCCCCTACGGGGACGGCAACTTCCGTGCCCTTTGGTAGATATTGGGGTATTGCTGTGGATGCAGCCCGCGCTCCCCACGGGGACGGCAACAGCGTGATGAAGTTATTCTTCTTACGGACAACGCCGATACAGCCCGCGCCCCTCGCGGGGACGGCAACTACCATTATCAGTTCTCTCGAATTTGATACTAGAAGATGCAACCCGCACCCCTCGCGGGGACGGCAACATTCATTTAAGGCAGAAACTGAAACTTGTCTACACCGGGATGCAACCCGCACCCCTTACGGGGACGGCAACCTTCGCATTCTCGACCTCCACCTTGTTGCAGGTCGATGCAACCCGCACCCCTTACGGGGACGGCAACTAATCGAGCCATTCATTCTTGAATTTGATCCACCGATGCAACCCGCCCCCCTCGCGGGGACGGTAACCCGATCAAAGTAATGATCAGAGCCCACTTTGTGATGCAGCCCGCGCCCTCACGGGGACAGCAACCAGATGTGCCTCGATCTGATCCTCCAGCAAATTGCGTTTATGATGCAACCCGCACCCCTCGCGGGGACGGCAACGTGCCACTTTTAGCGAATCAAGAATAACTATTCCAGATGCAACCCGCACCCCTCGCGGGGACGGCAACCCCTTCGCAGGCGGTCACGATGCCCGTGTGGTTCGGATGCAACCCGCACCCCTCGCGGGGACGGCAACTCAATCATCCTCTTGATGACCGGCTCGGTGTTGCCACGATGCAACCCGCACCCCTCGAGGGGACAGCAACTGAATGGTGTTCTTGTAGAACTTCTTGTAGTTCAGATGCAGCCTGCACCCTTACGAAGACTATGGAAAAAGAGACAGGAAGCCATGGCTTCCTGTCTCTTTTTCCCTTCTTGGCTCAGTCCCACAGCAGGTCCCACAGCGACTTAATGCCGCTGCCCACAGCCACCGCGGCCCCCACCGCTATGGCACCAGGAACCCACAGAGGAGCCGCGGTTCCGGCGAGTACTGCGGCCGCAGCGGTAGCTGTCGCACTCGCCGCAGCCGTTCCTCCTGCCGCAGCCAATCCACCGCCCGCCGTTTCCTTTGCCACATTGGCAGCGAACTCACCGCCGTCAATCTCTCCCTTTGCCAGCTTCACGCCGGAGGACACCGCTTCGATCCCTCCGGAAATCACCGCCCCCGCGCCGCCGGATGTCAGAGCAGCCTTTCCCAGCGAGGCCATCTTCAGTCCATCGCCGAGCGTCTGCGCCGCGATGCGTCCCGTGTCCGTGCTGGAGATTCCGGTGGAGGTCATCTTCTGCGTAACGGCCGTTCCCCGCTTCGCCATGCTATGGACGGCCTTCTCGTAGGCCATGACCGTCTCCTTGGTCCCCATCAGCTTGGTTCCGGCGTACTTGCCATGCGCGGCCTGCCTTGCCACGCGGTCCGCCGTATGCACCGCATCCTTCAGCTGCGCCCGACCGACCACCGCGCCGCCCTGCTTGAGCAGCACATCGTCCCGCACCGCCGTGACGGACTTACTGAGGGTTCCTCTCGCACCGTTTGCCAGATTGCCCGGTTTCATGGTGAGAGCGTCCCTGTAGAGGATCTCGTGCACAACGCCCTTGAGCTGCGGATTTTTTCCGCCGGAGCGAAGCACGGCCTCCACTCCCACCTTTGCCTCGTAGGCGCTTCGGCTTGCCGCCATAGCGGCGCCTGTCTCATTCTTCAAGTTCATGTTCCATTCCTCCTGCTGTTTCTAAATGTTTGGTTCTAAAAGGAAATCGTCATCGAATGATCTCATTTCAGGGCAGCGAAATAGAACTTTTTCAAAGGAAACGCACCGCACGAATTTTCGTGCGATGCGTTTTCACTATTGTAGGTCGGCTCACAGCCGCCGGGTGCGCACATCCATGCGCAGCAGCTGCTCCCAGCCGGCGTGGACGTAGGCGAACTCCTGCTCGCGCCGCCCATCCGGCAGTGTGCGAATGCAGCCCGTGGCCCTTCTCTCGCTCACCGCGCGCAGCACCGGCTTGTTGCCCGCCAGCGTGAGCAGCTTTGCCAGCAGCTCGGGCGGCAGCACCGCCGCCACGGCATCCGCCTGCTCCAGCAGGGGCAGCAGCTGGGCGACGTCTGTGACGGTCTCCTTCCAGGGCAGAAGCTCCGCGCCGCCCATGACGCGGTCCAAGTCCGCACGCTGCTCCGCTGTCATCTCGTGGCGGGACACCCAAAGCACCTTCTTCATGCCTTTCACCTCCTGTTGCCCCGGGTCCTCTTCCTCAACTACATATCGTCCTCTGGCCGGATGATTTCAGAGCAAAGGGGAGCGCATTTCTGCGCTCCCCACTTTAGGTATGTGTGATGTGTACAACGCCGCCCATACCAAGCGTTGTCTTGATGCCGATGCCGGCAAAGTCCGCAAAAAGAAGCAGTGCGTCCGCAAGTTCTCTGTGAAAGCCATCCAGTCGGTTTTCCAATGTCAATTCGCCTACAAAGCCGGGAATTGAATTCCCCTTCAGATAATAGGTGCGGCTGCGAAGCTGAAAATCACGCGGCCGCAGTCCAGCAGCCAACGTCTCCATTCCCTGTCCATCCTCATCTTCAATCGGGCATTCGGAAATGCAGCCGTTCCACTTTTTCATCAGGCTTTGCACAATTAGACGCGTCGTGGGCAGAGGAAGATACTGCCCCACGCTTTTGAAACAGGTTGGTGTGCAAAAGCGCAGTCGATGCAGCTGGGAGTTCCCCTGCGCAGCAAGGGCAAATAGCTCGTCCGCACTGCAGAGCATATGACTGCTTCTTTTCTCTGTCAGCAGTACCACACGATCCTTTTCCAGCAAAACGCGGTCAAGTCTGTCAATAACTGGCGCGAGTACTGCCTCGCTCTCCTCGCCCAGCAAATTGATCGTCCATTGCAGGCCTTGCGGCGTATGGCGCAGAAACTGACTCACCGGCGTCACCGCGCTTTGATGAACCGATACCGCAAAGTCCTGCGACGTCTCTGCAAGTAAAGCGGCATAAAGCCGATAGGCCCATTCCGGACGCGGCGAACACGGTTTCTCCGGTTGGAGCGTCAATTTGTATTGTGTCAGCATAGGCGCTCCTTTAAGAATTGATAATAGCTGGCGCGCTGGTTTGAAATTGCCCCGTCTGAACGGATCTCAATATGCTCAACAACTCGCATATACTGCCTGTACACATCATTCGGCAGAGGCTGTTCCGGTCGCTTCATCGCCCTGCCCTCAACCATCTCGCCATGCAGCTTCAGGTCTGAGGCCAATATTTCCTCAAGTGAGCGGCAAATGTCCCGCATGAAGAAGTCCAAAAAAGGGATGCACATTGCTTCGAAAATATCGCGCTGCCGCTTATGGAGGTATTCCATCTCCATGGTGTGAACCGACAGTACCATGCTATCCGTAAAAAACATACGGAAATACTTGATCTTAACCGGATTGTTGGCCTGTCCGCTGAGGCGTTGTGGCAGCAGCAGGATCAATGTGATCAGCTCACAGAGACTTTCATCCACATTTAGCCGCTGCGTGGCTTCCCTACCGCTCCTATCATCTGCGACCATATCCGAAAGAGTACCACCGTCTTCGCCATCCGAGGTGACTATCGGCGCATCGAGGGAATCCGGGCGGACCCATATCGGTTTCTTTTTCCCGTCGCTCTCACCGGGCATCCCATCACAGGACCCTTCCCAATCTTTTTCCGCTTCCTTCATTTCCCGATGCATTCCGGCATCCTGCCGCTGTGCATCCATGCGGCGCATTTTCATGCGCGTCTGAACAAAGCCGCGAAAGCTCCCTGTCGAAGGGTCATATCGGTCAAGCTCCTGCCAGACAAGCGCAAAGTCTTCCAACGCCTTCGCATTTTTTTCATCATCTCGACCGGAGCAGAACAGGTCCATCAGCACTTCAGTCATTTCAAAATTCAGACTTGTTCGTACAGCCTCGTCATCAGGCCCTATGCCACGCCACTGAACAACCAGTTTTTCCAAACGCTCCCACAGCCGATCTGTTCTATCAATCATGTTCCATCTCCTCTCACAGCGAAAGGATCGTATTGATAGCCGCCTTTGGGTCAGTCGCCCCGCGTTCCGCCAGGACACGCACGACCTCGCCGAGTTGGAGCAGCGCCGTCTCATCATAGGCCTGCGCCGTCCACGACTCCGGATTTCTCCCCTTGCTGCGGTCGATCTGTCCATATACAACGCAGGAGATCGATGCGTTTTTCTTAATTCGATAAGCGTACTGTACCGCCAGAAGAACCGCCTGCGAAAGAGGCTTTGTCCCATAGGTGATACAGGCAAAGAGCTCGTCATCATCCTCTACACAGTCGATCAACTTTTGGAATACGGCAACATGAGACACCACGCGCTCATCACTCGGAGCGGCTATTACATCAATTGTAGGGCAGGGACAGTTCTTTGCCTTGCATAACTCCTCCAATTCGTTCTGAAGCGCCGCACAGTTTCTCCGACCATCCTCGCTATCCGCCACAATCGCAAGAAGGCGAAAAGTCTCTCCCTGCTCCACATAGCCATTTACTGCCGTTAGAATGGGAAAGCTGGTAGTTCGATCCATTTGAAGCCTTCTGTTGCCAACCGCCTGATAGTAGTACTGGCGCAGTTGCCCTTGTACTTGAAGTGGGATCACAGTGATAAACTTCTTCAATGCGCTCTCTCCTTTTTGGGAATTGGTCTGAGATTTTCGACTCCCTGTAAAATAGCTCGACGCAGAGTCTCTGCAGATGTATCCTCCAGTAGCACATAGCCATATTCGGTAAGGTACGCTGGCAATGATGGCGGATCGTGACGCAAAGATCACACTGTTTCACAAGGAAAAATATCATCTGCTGCGCCTGACGCTGGACGGAGCCGAAGCGGTGTCAGAGAAGTTCACCAATCCGGAAGAGGCGGAACAGGCAGCGGCTATGTGCAAGGGTGTGACCGTCACCTGTACTTCCGTCACGAAGGAGCAAAAGAAGGAACAGCCGCCGAAGCTCTACCTTTGACTGCTTCTGCAAGAAAGTGTTGAAGTGCGAAGCCTACAACGGCTATCGGGAGATCAGCCGCAGGCTGGCGCACGAAGTCACTTTCAGCGAGCTACCGGAGGATTCGATGGAGCAGCTTGCGTCCTATGACCGGTATCCCTGGGAATACACTTCCTTCCCTGTTGGGGGAGATGTGATCCTGATTGAGAATGACCGGCTGGCCGAGGCGCTGAACGCGCTACCCCAGGATGGAAGGAACATCCTCCTGATGTACTTCTTCCTGGACATGGCAGACCGTGAGATCGCCGAGCGTATGCACGTGGCCCGCCGGACGGTCAATGCCCGCAGGCAAAAAGCCTATCGGTTGCTGAAGGAGCTGATGGGAGGTGATGTAGATGATTAAATCTGCAAGCACACGGGCGGCCCTGCTTCCTTATCCTGTAATCGCCGCCGCTGTCCGGGGTGAACCGGACGCGGTAAATATGGTAGTCCGCCACTATTCCGGTTACATAGCTGCGCTTTCCACCAGGACAAGCTATGATGCTCATGGCTGCCCTTATTCCTATGTGGATGAAGAATTGCGCCGCAGGCTGGAAACAAAGCTGATTATCACGATCCTGGATTTTGACTTGAGCTGATCCAGGAATGGAGTGCCGCGTGTTCCCCTTTCCATGCTGTGCTCCGCACCTTGACAAAGAAAGCCCGATGGGAGACCCCGGCGCAGTATAAGGCAGACGGATACATTCTGTTCTGTACCGAGCCATACGGCCGGTGCGCCATGACCTTCCTCCTGGGAGCGAGCGATCCCCACCAGGCCGCAAAGCGGGCGTGGCAGCCCGCGGGCGAGGACGTACAGACAGGTCAAAGATACTCGCGCATTGAACGCCCACAAAGCATTGTGCGCCGCACCCATCAGCATGGGCCGGGGTTAGACTCCCGTGGAGCTGTGCCAGCAGCCGTCCGTAAGCCTACTTTTCTTTTTTGAAAGTTTATGGATAGATCGTAAACTTTTCAATTAGCAGCAGACAAACACGGAGCAGCACGGTAAAATGATGGTGGAAGTTATATTACCTACACATATTCGTGCTGTTTCTTTTCATAACTGAAAGGGGGTTCTCATGTCTCAAACATGGAACGGCACGAAGAAAGAAACCCCTGAAAGAAGGACGTATACGGTTGACGATATTGCTCAAATTCTGGGCATCGGAAGAACTTCCGCATATATCCTTGTAAAAGAAGGGCACTTCAAAATCGTGCGAATTGGTAACGCCATACGCATTTCCAAGCGGTCATTTGACGAGTGGCTTGACTCCCTCGACCTGTGATCCAAGAAAGGAAGAACGATATGGCATCTATAATCAAGCGAAAGAAAAACTATTCCGTTGTTTACAACTATGTGGACGAAAACGGAGAAACCAAACAGAAGTGGGAAACCTGGCATACCCACAAAGAGGCCTTGAAGCGCAAGGCGGAAATCGAAAATCAGCAGCACACGGGAACTTTTCTCCCGCCAAGCAATCAGACGATCACCGAGTTCCTTTATGACTTCGTATCTCTTTACGGAGAAAAGAAATGGGGCGTGTCTATGTATGACGGCCAAACGGCACTGATTGCGAACTATATCAATCCGATCATCGGTGATATGGAGGTACAGGCGGTTACTCCCCGTGCGGTTGACGGTTATATCCAAACCTTACAGAAAACCAAGTCGGTGTCTACCAAGACCCGAAAGGCCGTTACCACCTATGTCAGCGACAAGACCATTGAAAAGATCATCAAGCTCCTGCGGTGTGCGTTTAAGCAGGCGGTACGATGGGAAATCATTGCAAGAAATCCCTTTGACAATGTGATCCTCCCGAAAACGGAGTATGCGAAACGGGATATCTGGACAGCGGATATGATCCGTCTTGCCCTGGACAAATGCACGGACAGCAAGCTCTATGTAGCAATGAACCTTTCCTTTGCCTGCTCTCTGCGTATGGGTGAAATCCTGGGGCTGACCTGGGAGAACGTCCATATTTCCGATGAAGATATTGCGGCGGATAATGCCTATGTCTACATCGACAAGGAGCTGACACGGGCTTCCAAACGGGCGATTGAAACGCTGGGTGAGAAGGATATCTATTACATCTTCACTCCGCTCATGCCGAACACCAGCACAAGAATTATCCTGAAAAAGCCGAAAACCGATTCCAGTATCCGTAAGGTGTGGCTGCCGAAAACGCTTGCCTACATTCTGCGGGAATGGAAGAAGTCCCAGGACGAGCTGAAAGGCTTCCTGGGCGACGAGTATCAGGACTTCGATCTGGTGGTGGCACTTCCCAATGGACGGCCCTGCGAGGATCGGATCATCCTCAAAGAGTTTGCAAAGCTCCGTGAGGACGCAGGGCTGCCGAAGGTGGTCTTTCATTCTCTCCGTCATTCCAGTACCACCTACAAGCTGAAACTGAACCACGGCGATCTGAAAGCCACCCAGGGCGATACAGGCCATGCCGAGATCGACATGATAACCAGTATCTATGCTCACATTCTGGACGAGGATAGAAAGGTCAATGCTCAGAAATTCGAGACAGCCTTCTATGCCAAGCCTGATCTCCGCAATGTCCGTCCGCCGGAGGAACCGGCAAAATCGGAACCTGCGACCCTGGACCTTGAAAGCCTTGTGGAGCAGCTTCAGAAGTCGCCGGAGCTGGCAAGTGCGCTCGCAGCCCTGATAGCGGCGCAAGCCCCGGCAAAGTGATCCGAAAAATCGAATTAGCAAAACGCAGAATTTTCTTAGCAAATTTCTGAAAAGCGTTCGAGTCCAATTAGCAAATATACATCATGCGGCGTATAAAAATCTCCCGGTAACGGAAGTGAAATTACCGGGAGAAGGAGGAACAAAAAAACGCTGCAAACCCCGAAAAAAGGCTTGCAGCGGTGCTTTCTGGCGTCCCAGAGAGGATTTGAACCTCCGACCCCACGCTTAGGAGGCGTGTGCTCTATCCAGCTGAGCTACTGAGACATTTTTAAGATTTATGCAATTTTCATTGCTCGAAGGAATCGAACAATCTGCCGCTTAGGAGGCGGTCGCTCTATCCATCTGAGCTATTGGGGCAAATGAAACAATATCAAAAAATAGGCATACGCTTGATCTCATGTTTAGGAGGCGGACGCTCTATCCAGCTGAGCTACAGGCGCGGGTACAGATTGCATTGTACCGCATCCGGGCGGCTCTGTCAACGGCAGGAGCGTGCAAAAAAAGTGAAAAATTCCGCGAAATACCTTGCAATCGGAAAAACAACAGCATATACTATTTAGGTTATTGCGGTACTTTCATTTCAGATACACCTGCCGCCGGCAGGAAGGAGAGACAGACTATGCAGAACAACAAGCTACGCAACGTCGCCATTATCGCGCACGTCGACCACGGCAAGACTACGCTTGTCGACGAGATGCTCAAGCAGGGCGGCGTCTACCGTGAAAATCAGGAGGTCGTGGATCGCGTGATGGACTCCAACGACCTTGAGCGCGAGCGCGGCATCACCATCCTTGCCAAAAATACCGCCATCCACTATGGCGATACCAAGATCAACATCGTCGACACGCCGGGCCACGCCGACTTCGGCGGCGAGGTGGAGCGTATCCTCAAGATGGTCAACGGCGTCATCCTGCTCGTGGACGCCGCCGAGGGTCCCATGCCGCAGACGCGCTTCGTGCTTTCCCGTGCGTTGGAGCTGGGCCACCGCGTGATCGTGGTCGTCAACAAGATCGACCGCCCTGACCAGCGCATCCACGAGGTGGTGGACGAGGTGCTCGAGCTGCTGCTCGACCTTGACGCCACGCCCGAGCAGCTTGACAGCCCCATGCTCTTCTGCTCCGGCCGAAACGGCACGGCGAGCTATTCGCCCGATGAGCCCGGCACCGATCTCAAGCCGCTCTTCGATACCATCCTCAACTACATTCCCGCGCCCGAGGCCGACGTCGACCAGCCCTTCCAGATGCTCGTCTCCGCCATCGACTACAACGAGTTCGTCGGCCGCATGGCCATCGGACGCATCGAGCGCGGCACGCTCAAGCAGAACCAGGAGATCATGGTCTGCAACTACCACAACCCCGACGCCGCGCCGAAGAAGGCGAAGGCCGTCTCCCTCTATGAGTTCGACGGTCTGGGCAAGAAGCCCGTTACCGAGTCCACTGCGGGCAATATCATCTGCCTGTCCGGCATCGGCGACATCACCATCGGCGACACCATCTGCGCGCCCGAGTGCGTGGAGGCGCTGCCCTTTGTGAAGATCTCCGCGCCGACGATGGAGATGACCTTCTCCATCAACGATTCCCCCTTCGCGGGCCGCGACGGCAAGTTCGTCACCTCCCGCCAGCTGCGCGAGCGCCTGTTCCGCGAAACGCTCAAGGACGTTTCTCTGCGCGTGACCGAGATCGAGGGCGCGATGGACGCCTTTAATGTCGCGGGCCGCGGCGAAATGTCGCTGTCCATCCTCATCGAGACCATGCGCCGCGAGGGCTATGAGTTCCAGGTCTCGCCCCCGCGCGTGCTGTATCAGACCATCGACGGCAAGAAGTGCGAGCCCATCGAGCGTCTGGTCGTGGACGTGCCCGCTGAGAGCGTCGGCGCGGTCATCGAGAAGATCGGCTCCCGCAAGGGCGACATGGTCGAAATGACGCCGGTCGGCGCCCGCATGAAGGTCGAATTCCTCGTCCCCGCGCGCGGCCTGTTCGGCTACCGCAACGAGTTCCTTACCGACACCAAGGGCGAGGGCATCATGGCGAGCGTGTTCGACTCCTACGCGCCCTACAAGGGCGATCTGGCGCGCCGAAACACCGGCTCCCTCGTCGCCTTTGAGACCGGCGAGAGCATCACCTACGGCCTCTTCAACGCGCAGGAGCGCGGTCAGCTGTTCATCGGCGCGGGCGTGCCGGTGTACGAGGGCATGGTCGTGGGCGTCAGCCCCAAGCAGGAGGACATCACCGTCAATGTCTGCAAGAAGAAGCAGCTGACCAATATGCGCGCCTCCGGCTCGGACGACGCGCTGCGTCTGGTCCCGCCCAAGCAGATGAGCCTGGAGCAGTGCCTCGAATTCCTCGCCGACGACGAGCTGCTGGAGGTCACGCCGCACGCGCTGCGCATCCGCAAGACCATCCTCAACCACGAAAAGCGCATGAAGGCCACCCACGGCGGCAAGAAGTAAAAAAGAAAAAAAGGAACGGCTGCGCCGTTCCTTTTTTGCGCTTATCCGATCCCGAACAGCCGTTTGCCGTTCTCGGCGGTCAGGCGGATCAGCTCGTCTGTGTCCAGGCCCCGCAGCGCCGCGAGCTTTTCCGCGATATAGCGGACGCTGCGCGAGTCGTTGCGCGTACCGCGCACGGGGACGGGGGCCATATAGGGGCTGTCCGTTTCGAGCAGCATCCGGTCGAGCGGGCACTCGAGCGCGACCTCGACCGTTTTGCGGGCATTTTTGTAGGTCACGGGGCCGTCAAAGCCGAGATACCAGCCGCGCTTTAGGAGTTCGCGCGCCATCTCGACGCTGCCGGAGAAGCAGTGGAACACACCGCGCACAGCGGGAAATTCCTGCACGATGGCAAGACTGTCAGCGTGCGCCTCGCGGTCGTGCACGATGACGGGGAGGTCCAGCTCCTGCGCCAGCGCGAGCTGATCGCGCAGCACCCTCTGCTGAAGCTCCCGCGGCGGGTTCTGCTCCCAGTAGTAATCCAGCCCGATCTCGCCGATGGCAACGACCTTCGGCTCCCGCGCCCACGCGCGGAGTGCGTCCAGACTGTCCTCTGTGTAGGGCGCGCAGTTCTCGGGATGCCAGCCGACGGCGGCGTAGACGTGCGGATAGGTCCGCGCCAGCTCCACCGCACGGCGGGAGGTCTCCGGATCGCAGCCGGGGTCAAGGATCAGCCCCACGCCGTGTTCGGGCATGGAGGCGAGCAGCGTCTCGCGGTCGGCGTCAAACGCCTCGTCGTCGTAGTGCGCGTGGGTGTCAAAAATCAAGCTCATAGGATGTCCTTTCTTTTTGTTAGAGGGAATGATCCTCAGCAAAAGGGCAGTTTTAAAAACGGTGTACAGCCTTGCTGTGGAAAAGCCTTTTGCCGGCTCCGTGACCGCATGGCAGCAGCGGCTGAGCGGAACAAGAAGTACGTCAAATCGACTGAGGGAGAATGACTTCATACGGCTGCTGAAATAAAGCTTCCTATTGGCAGTTCGTGGGGTCGAGGGGAAAGCGCCGAAGCGCCGCCGGTGGCGGAAAAAGCGAGGCGGTTTCGAGGAAGCGGCGCAATTGGCGCGCCCAAAGAGGCGCGGGAATTGCTTTGCCGCGACGGTGAAGAAGCCCCTCGTTGTCTCTGGGGTTCTAAAGGGGCTATCTCTTCAACTAAGAGATAGCCCCTTTGCTTCTATTTCAGCACAGCTTTGCACCGGCGGGGATCTTATCGTCCACCATAATGAGGTTCAGGACCTCCTGCCCCTTCTCGGTGTGGGTGGCGGAGAGCAGCATACCGCAGCTCTCGAGCCCCATCATCTTGCGCGGCGGCAGGTTGACGATGGCGACCAGCGTCTTGCCGACGAGCTGCTCCGGCTCGTACCACTTGTGGATGCCGGAGAGGATCTGGCGGTCGGTGCCGGTGCCGTCGTCGAGCGTGAAGCGCAGCAGCTTATCGCTCTTTTTCACAGCTTCGCAGGCCTTGACCTTGACGACGCGGAAGTCGGATCTGCAGAAGGTGTCGAAATCGACCTTCTCCTCCGTCAGAGGCTCGATCTCCAGCGCGGGGAGCGCGGCCTTCTTCTGCGCCTCCTGAATGGCCTCCAGCTCGGCGAGCGCCTTTTCCATGTCGATGCGCGGGAAGATGGCCTCGCCCTTGTGGACGGTGACGCTCGCGCTCAGGCGGCCCCATTCGGCGGCGCTGTCCCAATCGCGGCAGTCCGCCGCCGCGCCGATCTGCGCGAAGATCTTCTCGCAAGAGGCGGGAATGAACGGCGTGAGCAGGATGGTGCAGATGCGGATGGTCTCGAGGAGGTTGTACATCACGCTGGCAAGGCGCGCGCGGTTGGCCTCGTCCTTGGCGAGCACCCACGGCGCGGTCTCGTCGATATACTTGTTCGCGCGCTGAATGACCTTGAAGATGGCCTCCAGACCGTTCTGGAACTGGAATTTCTCCATCTCGGCCTCGTACTTGCCGCGCAGGGCGGAGGCCGCCGCGATGAGATCGGCGTCGAACTCGCCCTCGGCGCGCTCGACGGGCAGCGTACCGCCGAAATACTTCTCGACCATGGCGGTCGTGCGGGAGACGAGGTTTCCGAGGTCGTTGGCAAGATCGACGTTGATGGTGTTGATGAGCAGCTCGTTGCTGAAATTGCCGTCGGAGCCGAACGGGAAGGTACGCAGCAGGAAGAAGCGCAGCGCGTCCACGCCGAAGCGCTCAGCAAGCACATAGGGATCGACGACATTGCCCTTGGATTTGCTCATCTTGCCGCCGTCCATGACGAGCCAGCCGTGGCCGTAGACGTGCTTGGGCAGCGGCATACCCATGCTCATGAGCATCGCGGGCCAGATGATGGAGTGGAAGCGGACGATCTCCTTGCCGACAAAGTGGACGTCGGCGGGCCAGAACTTATCGTAATCGTCGTACTTTTCGTTCATGAAGCCGAGAGCGGTGCAGTAGTTGAACAACGCATCGACCCAGACATAGACGACGTGGCCGGGATCGAAGTCCACCGGCACGCCCCAGGTGAAGCTCGTGCGGGAAACGCACAGATCCTCAAGGCCGGGCTTGATGAAGTTGTTCACCATCTCGTTCACGCGGCTGGCGGGCTGGAGGAAATCCGTGTCCTCAAGCAGGTGCTGCACGCGGTCGGCGTACTTGCTCAGCTTGAAGAAGTAGGCCTCCTCCTCGGCGTCCTCCACCTCACGCCCACAGTCGGGGCACTTGCCGTCCACGAGCTGGCTCTCCGTCCAAAAGCTCTCGCAGGGCTTGCAGTATTTGCCGACGTACTTGCCCTTGTAGATGTCGCCGTTGTCGTGCATCTTCCTGAAGATCTTCTGGATGGCCTCGACGTGGTAATCGTCGGTGGTGCGGATGAAGCGGTCGTTGGAGATGTTCATCAGCTTCCACAGATCGAGGATGCCCTTCTCGCCGCAGACGATGTTGTCCACGAACTGCTGCGGGGTCACGCCCGCGGCCTTGGCCTTGTCCTCGATCTTCTGACCGTGCTCGTCCGTTCCGGTCAGGAACATCACGTCGTAGCCGGTCAGGCGCTTGTAGCGCGCCATCGCGTCGGTCGCCACCGTGCAGTAGGTGTGGCCGATGTGCAGCTTGTCCGACGGGTAGTAAATGGGCGTGGTGATATAGAATCGTTTCTGTTCCATGGGTATCTTCCTCTTTTCCTGCCCGCGCCGAATGAAAGCGGGGCATAAATTCTCTTTAGTTTAGCACATTTGAGGACATTTTTGCAAGAGGTACGGCGTTATTTGCGCGGGCTCCGCGCAAATAACGCCGTTTTTTTGAGGTATTCTTACGCGATGGCGCGCTTTTCCAGCGCGCGCAGCAGCGGTACGCCGAGCAGGAAGCACACGGCGGCCTCGCCGATGCCGACCGTCAGCGCGTTGTAGGCGAACAGCCCCGCGAACGCGGCGGAGAAGCCCGTGCTTTCCCACGCGAGCATCGCGCCGACGATTACGGCGTTGCAGACGACCGGCGGCACGGCGGCGGTCCATGCGCTGCGGCAGCGGCCCGACCACACGGCGGCGAGCAGCGTGGCGAGCGTGCCGACGACCAGATCGAGCAGGCCGTAGGGACTGAGCAGGTTGGTGATCAGGCAGCCCACGGCAAGACCGGGGATCGCCGCCTTGCGGTCGCGGCAGGGCAGCACGCACAGAGCCTCGCTCAGGCGGAACTGGATCGCGGGAAAGGCGAGGCCGAAGAAATTGGAGATCCACGCGAGCGCCGCGTAGGCGGCGGCAATGACGGCGGCGCGGGCGAGATCGCGGGTAGAGTATTGCAGCTCCATAGAGGGGTATCCTTTCTTGGGAATGTAAACAGATGCGGGGGAAAGACGGTCAGGCGGCCCCGCAGGACCGCCTGACGCTGCCTTAAAATTCGGGGGAGGTCCTGCCGGAGGTCAGGTACTCGTAGTATTGCGCTTCGGTCGCCGCCATGTAGGTCATGACCCACAGCGTGCCGACGCCAAGGCACAGCGAGCCGACAATGCCCCAGCCGATAAAGCTCAGATCGAGCACGAACTTCTCCCACTTGTGACCGGTCATCAGGCGCTGGCTCTCGTCCAGACATTCCCTCCAGCCGTATTCGGGGTGGTCGGCCTTGACGTAGTAGACCATGGAGTAGGCGTAGGCCTTGACGATGCCGGGGATGAAAAACAGCAGGCTCCACAGGAAGATAAAGAGCCCGGAGAGCAGACTGATGAGCAGCGTACCGCCGAAATCGTCCCGAAAGCCGCGGAACAGATCGTTGAGGTCAATGCCTCGGCCCTCGCGCGCCTGCGCAAGGAAGGCATATTTCTGCGCGTAGAGCATCGGGCCGGTGACGACGAGCGCGCCGACGCCGGGGAGAATGCTGCCGGCGGCGCCGACGATGGCGGAGACCACCAGACAGAACACCACGCCCATGAGCCATTGATCCTTGAAGATGCCGCCGCCGAGCCGGGCGCGGGCGGCAGCCTTCCATTCGCTTCTTGTCATGCGGATCTTCTCCTTATCACACAATATTTCGCTTACAGCAGGTCGGGCAGATGGCGCACGACCTCGGCGCAGCGCGGGCACAGCCCCTCGGCGTTGGGCGTGAGGGAGTGCTTCCAGCAGCGCGGGCACTTCGTGCCGGCGGCGTTTTCGACCTTGACGGCAAGCTCGCCGCCGACGGTCAGCTCGACCTTGGAGACAATGAACAGGTCGGCGAGCGCCGCGGGGTTCTCGTCCGCGAGGAATACATCGCCCTCGGGCACGGTCAGATGCACGTCGGCCTCCAGGCTCTTGCCGATGACCTTCGCCGCGCGGGCCTCCTCGAGCGCGCCGTTGACGGTGGTGCGGACCTCGATGATGTGCTCCCAGCGCGCCATGGTCTCGGCGTCGAGCGCGTAGGCGGTGAAGGGCTTGTTCATGTCGTTGAGCACCACGTTGCGCGCGTCGTCCTCGGCGGTGTGCGGCATGGCGAGCCAGATCTCATCGCAGGTGAAGGCGAGGATGGGCGCGAAGAGCTTGGCAAGGGTCGAGAGCGTGAGGTAGAGCGCGGTCTGGGCACTGCGGCGCTCGGCGGAGTCCGCCGCCTCGCAGTACAGGCGGTCCTTCACAATATCGAGGTAGAAGCTCGAGAGCGTGGTGACGCAGAAATCGTTGACCGCGTGGGTGATGATGTGGAACTCGTAGTCGTTGTAGGACTGCTCGACCTTTTCGATCAGCTCGTTGAGCTTGGTGATGAGCCAGCGGTCGAGCACCGGCATATCCTCGGCCTTGGTGAGGTGCGCGGGGTCAAAGTCCACCAGGTTATCGAGCATGAACTTGCAGGTGTTGCGGAACTTGAGATAGTTCTGGCTGAGCTGCTGGAAGATGGCCTTGGAGCAGCGCACATCCGCGTGATAGTCGGCGCTCGCCGCCCACAGACGCAGAATGTCCGCGCCGTTCTCGTTGAAAATGTCGGCGGGATCGACGCCGTTGCCGAGGCTCTTGTGCATCGCGCGGCCCTCGCCGTCCACGGTCCAGCCGTGGGTGACGCACTCCTTGAAGGGAGCGCCCTCGCCGAACGCGCCCACGGCGGTCAGCAGGGAGGACTGGAACCAGCCGCGGTACTGGTCGAGGCCCTCGAGGTACATCGTGGCGGGCCAGAAGCCCTGATCCTTCTTCATCGCGGCGAAGTGCGTGGAGCCGGAGTCGAACCAGCCGTCGAGCGTGTCCTCCTCCTTGGTAAAGCCGGCGCTCTTGCCGCAGTGCGGGCAGGCGAAGCCCCTGGGAAGAATGTCGGCGGCGTCCATCTCGAACCAGGCGTTGGAGCCTTTCTCGGCAAAGAGGGCGGAAACGGCCTCGATGGTCTCGTCGGTGCAGACGGGCTTACCGCAGTCGGCGCAGTAGAACACGGGAATGGGCAGACCCCAGCGGCGCTGACGGCTGATGCACCAGTCGGCGCGCTCACGGATCATGCTCTTCATGCGGTCGATGCCCCAGCCCGGGACCCAGCGCACGTCGTCGCACGCGGCGCAGGCCTCGTCCTTAAAGGAATCGACGGAGCAGAACCACTGCGGGGTGGCGCGGAAGATGATGGGCTTCTTGCAGCGCCAGCAATGCGGATAGCTGTGCACGATCTCCTCGGAAGCGAAGAGGGAGCCGGCCTCCTTCATATCGTTGAGGATGACGGGGTTGGACTCCTCCACGAGCATTCCCTCATACTTGCCGGCATAGTCGGTGTGGCGGCCCTGATCGTTAACGGGCACGACCATATCCATGCCATAGCGGCGGCAAGTCTGATAGTCGTCCGCGCCGAAGCCGGGGGCGGTGTGGACGCAGCCCGTACCGGAATCCATCGTGACATAATCGGCGAGGACCAGACGGCTGGTCTTGGGCAGGAACGGATGCTGCGCGAGCATATTCTCATAGAAGTTGCCGGGGTGGGTCTCGACGACGGTGTAGTGCTCGACCTTGCCGACGGCCATGACCTTCTCGACGAGTGCCTCGGCGACAATGTACATTTCGCCGTTGTCGTCGTTGCGGACGATGGCGTAGCTCTCGTCGGGATGCAGCGCGATGGCGAGGTTGCCGGGCAGCGTCCAGATCGTGGTCGTCCAAATGACGAAGCTGAGCTTGCTCTTATCGAGATGGCCGAGCTTGCCGAGGTCGTCGTGCATCGGGAACTTGACGTACACGGTCGTGCAGGGGTCGTCCTGATATTCGATCTCCGCCTCGGCCAGCGCCGTCTCGTCGTGATAGCACCAGTATACGGGCTTGAGGCCCTTGTAGATGTAGCCCTTCTTGTACATTGCGCCGAAGACCTTGACCTCCTCGGCCTCAAAGCCGGGATCCATGGTCTTGTAGGGGTGCTCCCAGTCGCCGAGCACGCCGATGCGCTTGAAGCCCTCCATCTGGATGCCGATGTACTTGTCGGCATACTGGTGGCAGGCGGTGCGGAAGTCGGCGACGCTCATGGCCTTGCGGTTGAGCTTCTGCTCCTTGATGATAGCGCTCTCGATGGGCATACCGTGGTTGTCCCAGCCGGGGATATAGGGCGTGTAGTAGCCGCGCATCGCGTAGGAGCGGGTGATGAAGTCCTTGAGGGACTTATTGAGCGCGTGACCCATGTGCAGTCCGCCGTTGGAGAACGGAGGGCCGTCGTGCAGAGCGAAGCGGGGCTTGCCCTCGTTCTTCTTGAGCATCACGTTGTAGAGGTCCATTTCCTCCCAATGCTTGAGCATCTCAGGCTCGCGCTTGGGAAGCCCCGCGCGCATCGGGAAGCCGGACTTCGGCATATTCAGCGTCGCTTTGTAATCCATGTCGTGTCTCCTTTATGTGAATTTTTCTGTTTGCTGCAAAATAAAAATGCTCTGTCTCCCGACAAAAGAGACAAAGCATAACCATACTCTGCGGTACCACTCTTCTTGCCGCCGTTCCGGCAGCCGCTCAAATGCCGCGATGTAACGGTCGCACCCGGGCTGTCCTACTGCGGTTTCAGACGCCTGCTCCGAGGTGATATTCGCTCTCCGCGCCCCGCTGCCTCGCACCGACCGGCAGCTCTCTTTGCGGGCGGACGGGAAGCTACTTGTCCTCATCTGCACAATTCCACATATCACGGTCATTCTACCCGCATTCTTTCGCTTTGTCAAGGCTGAAAATGCTTGCGGAAGCGGCAAAAATAGGCTATACTATCGGCGAAAAATACGCGAAAGCGACAAATTCCGGAGGCTGCGCCATGATCCACGATATCGAGCCGAAGCATTTATACAACGAATGGAAGCCGAACGCCGTGCCGAAGAGGTCGAGCGCCGTCGTGCAGTTCTGCGGGAGAAACCTCCTCTGCCGCATCGACGACAACGGACTCAAGCTCCCGAGCCGCGCCATGTTTCCCGACGGCGACGAGAGGTTCACCTATCTTTTTGAGCTGGACGGCAGGGAATACTACCTCCTGCGCGACGAAACGCCGCGCGAGCCGGACGGCTGGACCTACCGCGACATCAATATTTTCCGCACCGAGCAGCCGAAGGAGATTGCCTTCGCCGCGGTCAGCGCGTGGCACCTGTGCTGCTGGTACCGCGACACGAGGTTCTGCGGCCGCTGCGGCACGCCGCTCGAGCACGACGTCAACGAGCGCATGATGCACTGCCCCAGGTGCGGCAATATGATCTTCCCGCGCATCAACCCCTCGGTCATCGTGGCGGTGACGCACGGCGACTACCTGCTGCTCACGCAGTACGCGAACCGCCCCGGCGCGACGCGCACGGCGCTCATCGCGGGCTTCACCGAGTTCGGCGAGACCGCCGAGCAGACCGTTCACCGCGAGGTGATGGAGGAGGTCGGCCTCAAGGTCAAAAACCTGCGCTACTATAAGTCTCAGCCGTGGGGCATCTCCGGCGGCGGGCTGCTGCTCGGCTATTGGTGCGAACTGGACGGCGACGACGAGACCATCCATCTCGACAACTTTGAGCTGGCGGACGGCGCGTGGGTCAGCCGCGAGGAGCTGCGCCGCGACTACCGTGACAACGGCGTCGCCCTCACGAGCGAGATGATCGCCCGCTTTGCCGCGGGGCGAGAGTACGAGCCGGTGTCGGAATAAGATGAAAAAGCGCGGAGCAGAAGGCTCCGCGCTTTCCTTATGCAAGGGCTGTAGCGATCCATTTCCCGAGCAGCTGCAAAAGGAGAAAGTGCGCGGGATAGAAAATGTAAAAGAAATATTTTCCGCCGCGCCGCCCGCGCTCGCCGCTGTAGAGCAGCAGGAGCGGTGCGCACAGCAGCACCCATGGCGAGGCGATGAGCAGCGGGAGCAGTCCCGCGAGCCGCCATACGCCCGCCGAGCGCAGCAGATAGAAAAGCGCGGCGGAGAGCGTGCCGAGAAAGACGTATTCGCTGCGGACGGCAAACGCCGCCGCGCCGAAGACGAGACAGGTCAGGACGTACAGCGCTATCCGCTTCCCGCGCTCTGCCGCGTCGGACTCAATGCGTGCGAGCACGAATAGCTCTAGGCAGGAGAGCGAGAGCGTAAAGAGTACGTTTTGAAGCGCGGGACCGGTCCACTGCTCATAGTGCGCGAGGTTGAAGACCGGCTCGCTGACAAGGGCAAAGGCCAGCAGCGTGAGAAAATACCGCTTCCGGTCCCGTGTGTGCGTGAAGCCCTCGGCGAGCAGGAAGACATAGAGCGGAAAAGCGAGGTGGCCCAGCACATCAAACACGCGGTAGACGCCCTGCACGGCGCCGAGCCATGCGGGCGCGTTCTGCGGGATGAGCGTGCTTCCGTCCTCACCGCGGAACGGCGCGAAAAAGCCGCGCCGGATCACGAGCATATTCGCATGGTCGCAGAGCATGGAGACCATGGCGATGTATTTGAGCGCGAAGCCGCTCAGCTTTTTGGGGATCTGTTTCATGAAGGGTTCTCCTGTGTGCGCGCCGCGCGGAGGGCGGAGCGGAAGTCCTCCCACGCCTCGGGGTGGTCGACGTAGTATTTCGGACAAATTTTGCCGGTCACGTCGTAGTGGCGGATGACGTCGGCGGGAGCGAGATCGAATTCCTCGCACAGCCACGCCGTCAGCCGCAGAAGGCTCGCCATCGTCTCGGCGGAGAACTCTCCCGTCTCGTCGGCGTGGCAGACCTCGATGGAAACGGTGTGATCGTTCGCCTGCGAGGAGCAGTAGGCGACCTCCGAGAGAGGGACGCATTGAAGCACTTCGCCCTCCAGCCCCACGACGAAGTGCGCGCTGGCATAGGTCTCGTGCGTGAGGGCGAGGTTGGCGAAGAAGCTGCGGTTTGCCGCCGCCGAGGTGCCGGGGTTTCCGACGTAGTGGACGACCACGCCGTCGATCGTCTCGAGCGGCGTGCCGGGGCGGGAGTATGGGTTGAGCGGCAGGATGTCCTGCTCTACCCATTCCGGCGCGGACACGTCCGCGCCGGGAACGGCGCGGTGGCGGAACCAGTAGACCAGCTCCGCGCCGATGCAGAGGACGAGCACGGCGATGACCGCCCGCTCCAGCCGGACGCGGCTGCGCTTTTTTCGTGCAGCCATGCGTCAGAAGCCGCGCGCGGTCGCGGGCGTTTCGATGCCCATGCCGGCAAGCGCTTCGAGCGTGCAGGTCATGCCCGGCGTGACGATCGCACAGACGCTGCCGCTCGAGCTCGAGGTCGTGTCGATCGACCGGTCGGTCGGTTTCTCGTCCATCCGGACGCTGTACCACAGCTCCAGCTCGACATAGAAGCTGCCGCTGTAGAGCGTGTCCTCAAAGAGCGAGGCGTTGGAGGCGTGACCCGCCTCGTAGTCGCGGCGCAGCGCGGAGACGAGCGTGTTGGCCTGCGCGGAGGTCAGCTCGCCGTCGTCCTCGCCGTAGGCGCCGTCGCTGACGACGTCGTAGTAGCCGCCGGTGAGATAGGCGTTGCTCTTGTCGTCCGCCAGCTCGCCGAGCACGCGGTCGAGTGCGGCCTCGGGACAGTTGAGCAGCGCCGTCATCGTCTGCGCGACGGAGCCGGGCTCGTTCAGCTCCCGGGAGAAGGCGCGGCAGTCGACGTAGCTGCGGCGCACGACGCGCCCGTCCGTGAGCGCGTAGGTGACGGTGAAATAGAGATAGCTGTCGACCGGAGCGTCCGCGGGCGTTTCATAGGTGGTCCGCGCGTAGCTGAGCTGGCGCGCCTTGTCGGCGATCATCGCGCGGTGCGCGGCGAGGGTGCGCTCAATGCTCTCCGGCTCGTCGAGCTTGCAGGAGAGGTAGTCGCCGTTCGAGGAGAGATAAACGGAGACGAACTCCACCTCCTCCGCGTCGGGCGTATAGCCCTCGTAGCCGGTGAGGTCGAGCGACATGGCGACGCCGAAGCACACCAGCACGGCGGAGAACACCAGCGCGCCGACGCGGCCTGTGCGCCAGACGCGGAAGCTCTTGTGCAGCAGCATTTCCGCGGCGAAGTAGCCGAGCAGGCCGGTGAAGAGCATACAGGCGATGGTGCCGGGGAGCGAGTATTGGCCGTTATGGAGGTTGAGACCGAAGACGAGGAAGTAGATAAGCTGCCCGAGCGAGAACGCGGAGCAGACCGCCACGCCGTATTTGAAGATGGGGCGCGCCCATGCCACGGTGACGATGGAGCCGGTCGCCTCGCTCGCGCGGCGGCGGTAGACGAGCAGGCCGAGCACGGCGAGCACGATGCCGACGGCAGCATAGATGCCGAGCACGCCAAGGCCGCTGAGCATATACTCGCCGCCCCGAATGACCTGATACGTCCCGTCGCTGAGGATGCGGTCCACGCGGGCGACATTGCTCACATCCAGCACGCAGACAAGCTTCCAGGCAGGCGAGAGGAAGGCGAAGGTCTCCGGAGCGGAATAACCGCTGTAGCCGTAGAGGAAGTTGCCGGCAAAGGTGCGCACGAGCCACTCCATACCCACAGCGAGAACATTCAGGATCCCATAGAAGACGGGCGCCGCTAAGATCTGGCCGGTGAACATCATGCAGAACACGCCGAAGGAGTAGAAGAACAGCACCGAGAGCACGGCGGCGAGCAGCGCGGTACCGAGCGCGGTAAGGTCCAGCGCGCCGAAGCAGGCGGCGGTGATGCCCGCGAGGGCAAAGGCGAGCACGAGCGCGGAGACCATGCACACAAGGCCGGTGAGGTAGTTGGTCGCGTACAGCGTCTCACGCCGCACGGGCATGGAATGGAAGCCCTGCGTGGCGCGGGGGTTGGTAAGGTAGGCGAACATCGCCATGGCGAAGAAGATGCCGAACACGGCGCCCATCACAAGCCCGCCGTAGGCGCCGATCTGCAGCAGGTAATACGAGGCGTCGGCCACGGTCGGGACACCGTGATAGTCGGCCAGCTCGTTGAGCAGCGGCAGCGGCAGGAGCAGCAGCCAGATCAGGACGTAGCCCAGCCACAGCGGCCAGAAGCGCTGCAGGTTCTTGCGGAAAAGCGCGCGGTTAAAGAACGATGTCGCGGACTGCATAGTCGGCACCTCCCAGCTCATAGATGAAAATTTCCTCCAGCGTCAGCGGCACGGCCTCCATGTACACGGGGTCCAGCGCGGCGAGCCGCTCGGTGATCTGCTGCGTATTGCCGCGGAAGATGATGGTGAACACGCGCCCGAGATGGCTCTCATGCAGCAGGTTCAGCCCCGCGGGGAGCTCCGGCGCGCCCTCGCCCCGGAAGACGATCTGCATTTTGACCGTGTTCTCCTGCAGCTCGGAAAGGCTGCGCTCGAGCAGGACCTTTCCCTTATTCATGATGCCGACGTGGTCGCACACGTCCTCCAGCTCGCGCAGGTTGTGGCTGGAGACGAGCACCGTCGTGCCGCGCTCGGCGACATCCTGCATGATAAGGCTCCACACCTGACGGCGCATCACGGGGTCGAGGCCGTCCACCGGCTCATCCAGAATGAGATAGTCCGGCATACAGCACATGGCGATCCAGAACGCCGCCTGCTTCTGCATTCCCTTGGAAAGACGGCGGATGAGCTGCTTTTCGTCCAGCGAAAAGACGCCGCGCAGCTTCTCGTAGCGCTCCATGTTGAACTGCGGATAGAAGCCGCGGTAAAATTTCATCATGTCGCGGATGCTCGACTGCATAAAATAGTGCCAGTCGTCTGGAATGGAGGCGATGCGCTGCTTGACCGCCACGTTCTCCCATACGTCTGCGCCGTCCACCGAGACGGTGCCGGAGTCCTGCCGGTATACGCCGGTCAGGTGGCGCAGCAACGTGGATTTGCCCGCGCCGTTCGGCCCCACGAGACCGTAGATCGCGCCCTGCGGCACGGTCAGGCTCGCGCCGTCGAGCGCGGCAAAGCCGTCAAAGGTCTTCACCAGCTCACGAATTTCGATCATTTCTCTTCCTCCTCCCGGTAGATGGCGTCCAGCTCGGCACAGCTCATGCCGAGCGCACGCAGCTCGCGCAGCGTTTCGCGCAGGGTGTCGATCAGCGCGAGGCGGCGGGCGTCGTCCTCCGCGCGCTCGCGGCGCACGGCAAAGCTGCCCTTTCCCGGGACAGACGCGGCGTAGCCCTCCGATTCCAGCTCGCTGTAGGCGCGCTGGATGGTATTCGGGTTGATGGCGAGCTGACTGGCTAGCGCGCGCACCGAGGGGAGCTTTTCCCCGTCAGCGATCGCGCCGGAGACGATCAGCCGCCGCAGCCCGTCGCGCACCTGCTCGTAGATCGGGCGCGCGTCGCGGTAATTCAAGGTGATCATAGCGGTGCCTCCTGTTTGCTTATCGGCTGAGAAGTACGACGACGGCGACGAGCAGGACCACAAGGATCGCGCCTACGCCGACCGTCAGAACGCTGAAGGAAACCATGCTGCCATCCCTCCTGACTGTATTAAACGTATTAGTACAGTTAGGATAGCATGAGAGTGTCGCTCTGTCAAGTATTTTTCGGAAATTGGCGAAATCTCACAGAAGAACGATAAGGCCCCGTTAAGAATTTATCTATTGTACCAAATCGTCATATTGACGAAATTTAATAATTTTAAAGTACCAATTTAACAAAAATGGAGAAAGTGCCGTCGGACGGTTGCTTTTGCGCGTGGAATCTGCTATCTTAATACCGTAGAGAAAGGGCGGGAAGACCCAAGATGCCCTTTTGAAAGCAATGCAATTTAATAGGAGAGGGGAAATTACATGGATAAGATCATAGAAATCAACAGTGCGGTAAACGGCTTTGTATGGGGACCCATCATGCTGGCACTGCTGGTCGGCACGGGCATTTACCTGAGCTTCCGCGTCGGCTTCATTCAGTTCTCCAAGATCGGCTACTGGTGGAAGAACACCATCGGCAAGATCTTCCAGAAGTCCGAAGCGGGCGAGGGCGAGATCACGCCGATGCAGGCGGTCTCCACGGCGCTGGCGTCCACGGTCGGCACGGGCAACATCGCCGGCGTCACCGGCGCGATCATTCTCGGCGGCCCGGGCGCGGTGTTCTGGATGTGGATCTCCGCTCTCTTCGGCATGGTCACCAAGTTCGCCGAGGTCACCCTCGCGGTCAAGTACCGTGAGCGCAACGAAAAGGGCGACTGGTGCGGCGGCCCGATGTACTACATCAAGAACGGTCTCGGCCCCAAGTGGAAGTGGCTGGGCGTCATCTTCTCCGTGTTCGGCGCGCTCGCCGCGTTCGGCATCGGCAACATCTCCCAGATCAACTCCATCGCTTCCTCCGTCAACTCCGTCGCGGTCGCATTCCATGAGAACGCCAAGGAGTTTGACACGGTCATCGGCCTCATCACCGGCGTTGTGATCGCCATTTTCGTGGCGCTCGTGCTCCTCGGCGGCGTCAAGCGCATCGGTCAGGTCACCGAAAAGCTCGTCCCCGGCATGGCGGCCATCTACATCGTCTGCGCACTCGTGGTCGTTATCGCCAACGCGGGCACGATCCCCGGCGTGTTTGCCAGCATCTTCCAGGGCGCGTTCAACCCCTCTGCCGTCGTCGGCGGCGCGGTGGGCGTGACCATGAAGCTCGCCATCACCAAGGGCGTCGGCCGCGGCGTCTTCTCCAATGAGGCCGGTCTCGGCTCCGCGCCCATCGCGCACGCCGCCACCTCCGAGAAGAACCCCGTCCGGCAGGGCCTCTACGGCATCTTTGAGGTCTTTATGGACACCATCGTCATCTGCACCCTGACCTCCCTCGTCGTCCTCTGCTCCGGCGCGGCCACCGGCAACTATGGCAACAACGATCTCGCGGGTGTGCCCACTGCGGTCGCGGGCTTTGCCAGCGTCTTCGGCGACAAGCTCGGCTCCCTGATCCTTGCCGTCGGCCTGCTGCTCTTCGCCACCTCCACCATCCTCGGCTGGGCGCTCTACGGCACCCGCTGCGCGGAGTTCCTCTTCGGCAGCAAGATCATCCGCCCCTATCAGGTTCTCTTCTGCCTCGTCGTCATCGCCGGCTCGGTCGCCAACCTCAAGCTGGTGTGGGACATCTCCGACACCCTCAACGGCCTCATGGCGATCCCGAACCTCATCGGCATCCTGCTGCTCAGCCCCGTGGTCATCAAGCTGACGAAGGAGCACTTCAACGGCGTGAAGACAGGCAAGCTCGAATAAGCGAATATCCAGTCTCCTGCGGCGGGACGGACCATGCGGTCCGTCCCGCTTTTCGCTCCCCCGGCGAAAAAAGAGGAGAAAACGCGGAATATTTTCGAAGATTTCCCTTTACAATAGAAAAAAGCCGTGGTATGATATCAAAGCGCGTGAAGGCGCGCGAGGAGCATACCCGAACTTAGGACGCGGATCGTCACCTGTCCCGCCGCTCAGTTCAGGGTGAATATTTTTGAAAGGTGGAAACACAACTATGATGCTCAAAGACCAGAAGACTGCCATTATCGAAGCCAACCGCACCCATGAGAGCGACACCGGTTCTCCCGAGGTTCAGATCGCCATTCTCACCGAGCGCATCAACCAGCTCACCGAGCACCTCAAGGTTCACGCGCAGGATAACCACTCCCGCCGCGGCCTGTACAAGATGATCGGTAAGCGCCGCAGCCTGCTCGACTACCTCATGAAGAAGGACATCGAGCGCTATCGTGCCATCATCGCCAAGCTCGGCATCCGTAAGTAAGAGACAATATGCGCGGGGGAAGGATATTCTTTCCCCGCGTGTTTTGCTATCTTGCACCCCTGATTTTCCCGCAAAAGCCCGCAAAACAGGGAGCCGACGCCCGCATTTTAGCAGTTGATCTTGTCCGCGACGCGTTCGCGGCTGAGCTCAAGTGCTAAAGGGTCGGACAAGGCTCCCGACAAAAATCTGAAAAGGAGTATGATCATGTCCACCATCATCACCCACCGTCAATTTCCCGGCTACCACAAGTATGAAATGGAGCTCGCCGGCCGTCCGCTGACCCTCGAGGTCGGCAAGCTCGCCGAGCTCGCCAACGCCGCCGTCATGGTCGGCTACGGCGACACCCGCGTGCTGGTCTGCGCCACCGCGTCCGCCCGTCCCCGCGACGGCATCGACTTCTTCCCCCTCTCCGTCGACTTTGAGGAGAAGATGTACTCCGTCGGCCGCATCCCCGGCAGCTTCAACCGCCGCGAGGGCCGCCCCGGCGAGAAGGGCATCCTGACCAGCCGCGTCATCGACCGCCCCATCCGTCCGCTCTTCCCCTACGATTTCCGCAACGACGTGTCCATCATGGCGACCGTCATGGCGGTCGACCACGACTGCTCTCCCGAGATCGCCGCGCTCATCGGCACCTCCGCCGCCCTCGCCATCTCCGACATTCCCTGGAACGGCCCTGTCGGCGCGCTGAAGGTCGGTCTCGTCAATGGCGAGCTGGTCCTCAACCCCACGAGCGAGCAGCGCAAGGTCTCCGACCTTGACGTGACCGTCGTCTCCACCGGCAAGAAGGTCGTGATGATCGAGGCGGGCGCGAACGAGGTCGATAACGACACGATGTACCGTGCCATCGAGCTGGCGCACAACGAGAATCAGAAGCAGATCGAGCTGATCAACCGCATGGTCGCCGAGATCGGCAAGCCTAAGTTCGACTATCCTCACGCAAACTTCAATCAGGAGCTCTTCGACAAGATCGTTGCCGACTTCATGGACGAGGCCAAGGCCGCCATGGATACCGACGACAAGAACGTCCGCGAGGCCCGCTGGAACGAGATGATCGAGCACTGGCACGAGAAGTACCTCGAGGAGTATCCCGACATGGATCAGTACCTCGACGAGTTCACCTATAAGTTCCAGAAGAAGATCGTCAAGGCGTGGCTGCTCGAGGGCCACCGCGTCGACGGCCGTCAGAAGAACGAGATCCGTCCTCTCGCCGCCGAGGTCGGCGTGCTGCCCCGCGTCCACGGCTCGGGCCTGTTCACCCGCGGTCAGACGCAGGTGCTCTCCGTCTGCACTCTCGATACCCTCAGCGCCAACCAGAAGCTCGACACCATCTGGGAAGAGACCGAGAAGCGCTATATGCACCACTACAACTTCCCCGGCTACTCCGTCGGCGAAGCCAAGCCCGCCCGCAGCCCCGGCCGCCGCGAGATCGGTCACGGCGCTCTCGCCGAGCGCGCGCTGCTGCCCGTCATTCCGCCCGTTGAGGAGTTCCCCTACGCCATCCGTGTGGTGAGTGAGGTCGTGTCCTCCAACGGTTCCACCTCTCAGGGCTCCATCTGCGGCTCCACGCTCGCGCTGATGGACGCCGGCGTGCCCATCAAGGCTCCCGTCGCCGGCATCTCCTGCGGTCTTATTCAGGACGGCGACGATTTCACCACCTTCATCGACATTCAGGGCGTTGAGGACTTCCACGGCGAAATGGACTTCAAGGTCGCTGGTACGAAGAAGGGCATCACCGCCATCCAGATGGACCTCAAGAACGACGGCCTGACCATGGCGATCATCAAGAACGCGCTGGACATCACCTACGATGCGCGCGTGCAGATCCTCGACCAGATCATGCTGCCCTGCATCGCCGAGCCGCGTCCCGAGGTCAGCCCCTACGCGCCCAAGATGATCACCATGAAGATCGACCCCGACCGCATCCGCGAGGTCATCGGCAAGGGCGGCTCCGTCATTCAGAAGATCGTCGCCGACACCGGCGCGAAGATCGACATCGACGACGACGGCACCATCCACATCGCCTCCGCCGACGCCGCCGCCTGCGATGCCGCGAAGAAGTGCATCGACGACATCGTGTTTGTCCCCGAGGTCGGCAAGCTGTACTACGGCCGCGTCGTGCGCCTGATGCAGTTCGGCGCCTTCGTGGAGATCGCCCCGGGTAAGGACGGTCTGGTCCACATCTCCAAGCTCGACAAGAAGCGCGTCGAGAAGGTCGAGGACGTGGTCACCGTCGGCGACATGATCTGGGTCAAGTTCATGGAGATCGACGAAAAGGGCCGCTGGAACCTCTCCCGCAAGGATGCTCTCCTCGAGATCGAGGCCCAGCAGGCCGCGGCTGCCAAGGAGCAGTAAGCGACAAACCGAAATTTGATATGCGGCGTCCTTTTTTTGCCCTTGTGGGGAAGTGCGGAGTATGATACAATAAAAACGATAATATATTCAGCTGGGAGGTCAACCGGTGAAAGAGATCAAAAGTATACTGATGTCAGAGAATGGAATGAAGATCGTAAATGCGTTGTTCCTTCTAAGTATATTAATCCGGAACCGCGGCATTATTTTTGCGTTCTACTCCTGCTGGATCATCTATTTGGCATATTGCATCAGGAATACAAAATCTAAGGCCATGCAAATAAGCTGGGCGATGCTTATTGCGTTTGCCGTTGTGATGATTTGTGTAAACATCTATTTTTATTGCATCTCACGCTGATTGCTGATCGGTGGAATACAAAAAGAGGGACACGGCTGCGCCGTGCCCCTTTTCATTTTTTCCGTTTTGTGGTATCATACAGGCAAATGCCGGCTAATATCAAGGAGGAAGCATTATGCCCGACACCATTGCTGCCATCGCCACCGCGCCCGCGGCCGCCGCGGTCGGCATCGTGCGCCTGAGCGGCGTGGAGACCCGGCGCGTGCTCGCGGCGCTGTTCACGCCGGTGAACGGTCGTTCGGCTGCGGAGCTTCCGCCGCGGCGCATGACCTACGGCACGGTGCGCGACGCCGAGGGCCGCACGCTCGACCACGCGCTGGCGGTGGTGTTCTCCGCCGGACACAGCTACACGGGCGAGGAGAGCGCGGAGCTGCACTGCCACGGCTCGCCGGTCGTTTTGCAGGAGGTCCTGCGCGCCGCGTTTGCCGCAGGCGCGCGGCAGGCGCGGGCGGGGGAATTTACCGAGCGCGCGTTTCTGAACGGCAAAATGGACCTCACCGAGGCAGAGGCGGTCATCGACCTCATTGACGCCGAGACCGCCGAGGCGGCGCGGAACGCCGCCGCCCAGGTGGACGGCGCGCTGCGCCGCCCGCTCGAACAGGTCTACGACGCGCTGCTGGGCCTCACCAGCCGCTTCTACGCCGTGGTGGACTATCCCGACGAGGACATCGAGGACCTCACGCTTGCCGAGACGGAGCGGACGCTCACGGAGAGCGAACAAACGCTCGCGGCTCTGCTCGGCACCTTTGCGCGCGGACGCGTGCTCAAAAGCGGCGCGGCGACCGCCATCGTCGGCGCGCCGAACGCGGGCAAAAGCTCGCTGCTCAACGCGCTCGTGGGCTACGACCGCGCCATCGTCACCGACCTTCCCGGCACGACGCGCGACACCGTGGAGGAGAAGGCGGTGGTCGGCGGCGTGCTGCTGCGGCTCATCGACACGGCGGGCATCCGCGAGACAGACGACGCCGTGGAGCGGCTCGGCGTGGAGCGCTCGCGCCGCGCGGTCGAGAGCGCCGATCTGGTGATCGTGGTAGCGGACGGCAGCCATACGCCGCTCACTGTGGAGCCAGACATTCTCGCGCTTGCCGCCCAAGCGCCGCATTGGATTCTGGCCATCAGCAAGGACGATCGAAACCCCGCCGTAAAGACCGCCGTTTGGAGACTGCCGGACGGCGCGCCTGTGCCGGAGCATCTGGTCTCCTTTAATTCCGTAATGCCCGGCGGGCTGGATGCGTTGATCGACACGATCAGAGACTGCTTTCCTGCCGGCGTTCCCGCGGGCGGCACGCTGCTCACCAACGCACGGCAGGCCGAGGCCGTCGACCGCGCCCTGAACGCGGTCCGTGCGGCGCACGAGGCGCTCACCGCCGGGCTGACGCCCGACGTGGTGCTCACCGAGGCCGAGGGTGCTCTCGACGCGCTCGGCGAGCTGACCGGCCGCACGGCGCGCGAGGACATGGTGACGCGCATTTTTGAACGCTTCTGCGTCGGAAAGTAAACGGAAAGCATTGTTTACAGAAAATGATTGATATTATCTTAACGTTCTGCTACAATACTGCCATTCTAAGGAAGAATCGACTCTATTCCCCAAAAGGGGCCGTTTGTCTGCGGCCCGGAAAGGAACGCCATGCGTGACTATATTATCATGACCGACAGCTGCTGCGACCTGAATCAGCAGGAGGTCGACGAGCTCGGGCTTACCGTTCTGCCGCTTTCCTTTACGATTGACGGCAAAACCTATCTCAACACGCCCGACCATGCCGAGATGTCCCCCGAGGAATTTTTCGCAAAGATCGCTGCGGGCGAGAACAGCACTACCGCCGCCGCCAATGTCGGTCAGTTCGACGAGGCGATGCGCAGGGCGCTCGACGCGGGCAAGGATATCCTGTGCATCTGCTTCTCCGGCGCACTGTCCACCACCTACCAGTCCGCCCGCATCGCGGCGGAGGACCTGAAAAGCGAGTACCCCGACGCGAAGATCCTCGTCATCGACTCCCTCTCCGCCTCGCGCGGACAGGGGATGCTGCTCTACCGCACGGTACAGGAGCGCCGGAGGAGCAGCCCCGACATCGAGACGCTGGCGGCATATGTGAGGAGCATCCTCCAGACCCAATGCCACTGGTTCATCGTGGACGATCTCAACCACCTCAAGCGCGGCGGCCGCGTGAGCGCCACGGCGGCCTTCGTCGGCACGATGCTGGGCATCAAGCCCGTCATGCACACCGACAGCGAGGGCAGGCTCATTCCCATGAGCAAGGCGCGCGGCACCAAGGCTGCGCACAAGGCGCTGGTCGACAAGGTGGAGGAGCTGGGCGTCGAGCCGGACAAGAACCAGCCCTTGTTCATCTGCCACGCCAACTGCCCCGACTCCGTGGCATACGTCAAGGAGCTGCTGGAGGAGCGCTTCGGCGTGACGGACGTCCGCGCAGACTTCATCGGCCCCGTGATCGGCGCGCACACCGGCTGCGGCACGCTGGGGCTGTTCTTCGTGGGGACGCAGCGATGAAGTGGCTGGAGCTGCATATCGACACCGCCCGCGCCGGTCTGGAGCCGGTCAGCGAGCTGCTGCGCGAGCAGGGCGTCGAGGGCCTTGTCATCGACGACGAGGCGGACTTCAAGGATTTTCTCGAAAACAACCACCAGTATTGGGACTATGTGGACGATGAGCTGCTGGCGGAGAAGCACGGCAAATGCCGCGTGACCTTCTACCTCGAAGAAAGCGAGAGCGGTTTTTCCACGCTGGCGCAGGTGCGCATCGCGCTCTCGGCGCTCAAGAAGCAGCATCCCGAATACGCGCCGCTGCTCCTCACGATGGAAAACGTGGAGGACGCCGACTGGGAGAACAACTGGAAGCAGTTCTATAAGCCCATGGAGATCGGCGAGCGCCTGCTGGTCATTCCCGAGTGGGAGCAGGCGAAGCCGACGGAGCGCGTGAAGCTCATCCTGAATCCCGGGCTGACCTTCGGCACGGGCAGCCACGCGACCACACGCCTGTGCCTTCAGGCGCTCGAAAAGCACATCCGCGGCGGCGAAAAGGTGCTCGACCTCGGCTGCGGCAGCGGCATCCTCTCCATCGCGGCGCTGCTGCTGGGCGCGCGGGACGCCTTCGCCTGCGACATCGACGACAAGTGCGTGGGCGTCGCCTACGAGAATGCCGCGCTCAACGGCATCGGACGGGAGCACTACACCGTCCGCGCGGGCGATGTGCTCAGCGACAAAAGGCTCGCGCGCGAGTTCGGCGGAGACTATGATATCGTCGTGGCGAACATCGTGGCGGACGTCATCATCGCGCTCGCGCCGCAGGTGCGGCCGCTGCTGAAAAAGGGCGGGCTGTTCCTCTGCTCGGGCATCATCGACGACCGCGCGGTCGAGGTCGCGGACGCGCTGCGTCTTGCGGGCTGGGCGATCATGGAGGCCCGCGAGAGCGAGGGCTGGTTCTCATATTTGTGCAAATAACAGCATAGCAAAAGGGGAGCGTTCTCTGCCATAGAGAACGCTCCCCGTGTTTGGTGCCGTATCGCGTGCAATTTATTTCCTGATTTTTTGCAGCATCCTTGTAAATTCCTCCGGAAGGGGACAGAAAAGCTCCACGACCTCGTGCGTGCGCGGATGGAGAAAGCGCAGGCCGACCGCGTGCAGGCATTGCCCCGTCAGGCCGGGGACCTCCTTCTTTGCACCGTACACCGTGTCGCCGAGAATGGGATGCCCGATGTAGGCCATGTGGACGCGGATCTGGTGCGTGCGTCCCGTTTCGAGCCGGCAGCGGACGTGGGTATAGCCCGGATAGCGGGCGATGACCTCCCAATGCGTGACCGCCTCGCGCCCGCCGGCGACCACTGCCATGCGCTTGCGGTCGGTCGGATGGCGCGCGATGGGCGCGTCCACCGTGCCGCGGTCCTCGCGCAGCTTGCCCACAACGATGCACTCGTAGGTGCGCGCGAGCGTGTGGTCGGCGAGCTGCGCGGAGAGGTACTGGTGCGCCGCGTCGTTCTTCGCCGCGATGATGAGACCGCTCGTGTCGCGGTCGATGCGGTGGACGATGCCGGGGCGCAGCGCGCCGCCGACGCCCGAGAGCGTTCCTGCGCAATGGTACAGCAGCGCGTTGACGAGCGTGCCGTCCGGGTGTCCCGGCGCGGGGTGGACGACCATGCCGCTGGGCTTGTTGACCACGATCACGTCCGCATCCTCGTACACCACATCGAGCGGAATGTCCTGCGGCACGGCCTCGACCGGCTCCGGCTCGGGCAGCGTCACGGCGATGTCCTCGCCGCCCGCGAGCTTATAGCTTTTGCTGACGGCTCTCCCGTTCACCGCGACCTCGCCGCTCTCGATGAGCTGCGTCGCCTGCGAGCGGGTCAAGCCGTCAAGGCTCGACGCAAGAAATGCGTCGAGCCTTTGATTTTTGCTTTCTTCACTTGCCCTGAGCAGGATCGGTTCCATGGTCCTTCTCCCAATTCTTCGCGTCGGTGTTCGGGTAGATCCAAATGTAGTAAATGAGTGCCGCGATGGTGCCGCAGACCACAAAGCAGTCCGCGACGTTGAAAACCGGAAACTCGATGAACGTGCAGTCGAGCATATCCACCACATAGCCGAGGCGAACGCGGTCAATAAGATTCCCCACGCCGCCGCCGATCACGGCGGTCAGCGACCACACGCCGAGCGGGTGCCGCACGATCCGCGCGAGCAGCCATGCGAGCGCGAGCATCCCCACGCCCGTCACGCCGATGAGCAGCCAGCGCTCGCCGGAAAAGCTCGACCATGCCGCGCCGAAATTGCGCACATAGTGCAGCCGCAGCAGCCGCGGGAGAAACTCCGCGCTCTCGCCCACGGCGAAATGGGTCACGATATAGGCCTTCACCCCCTGGTCTAGCGCGACGATGGCCGCGATAGCCAAAGGGCAGAGCCACAGCGAACGCTTCTTCACGGCTGCGGCACCTCGCTGTCGTCATTGGGATAGACGAGCACCCACTCCGCGTCCGCGGGGGCAAGTGCGAGCGTTTCCACCTGCGCCTGCCTCATGCCGAGGCCCTCCGGCAGGTCGCGCAGCGCGGCGATAGGGGCATAGTAAAAGCCCGCGTCGTCGGCTCTCACGCCGCCGCTTTCCGTCACATAGTCCGTCGCGCCCGCGCCGTACAGCTCAAGCACCACGGGACCGTACCACGCGGTGAGCAGGCTGCCCTCCTCGCCGCTTTCGCCGATGGGAGCGGTCTCGCAGTAGTATTCTGCCTCTGGGCTGCCGTTTTCCAAGTCAGCGGGTGCGTTTGCGGTCTTGAACCCGTCCGCCGCCGCGCCGCCAAGCTGGCGGTCATAATACGGGCTGGACTGCACCGTTTCACAGCGCTGCTCGGGATATTCCACCTCGGCGTCCGTATCGGGCAGCGGATCGCTGGGCGGCGCCGCCATCGAAAACATCACCTGATCCTCCTGTGCGGCAGGCGCGGCAGGTGCAGCGTCGTTTGCTTCCTGCTTCATCGCCGTTCGCGGGATCGTTACCGCCGCCGCGAGTGCGACGATCGCCGCGCAGGCTGCCATCGGCATCCACCGCCGCCATGCGCTCCGCTTTTTTGCTTGCGGCTTTTTCGCCGCCTTTTCCGCGCGCACCGCCGCCATCACGCCCTCCGTGAAGCCTGCGGGCACGTCCTCGTCCTCCAGCTCGCCGAGGGCGGCGTGCAGGGCCGTCAGCTCACCGAGCAGCCTTCTGCATTTCTCGCATTCGCTCACATGAGCGAGCACCTCCGCACGCTCCTCCTCCGTCAGCTCTCCGTCAACAAAGGCCGAGAGCAGCGGCGCAAATTCTTCACATTCCTTCATATTGCGTTCCTCTCCCCTCCGACAGTCTGATTACATTCTGTAACCTTTGACGCTGGCTTTTCAAAAAAGTTCCCGTCTGCCGCCAAATAATTTCGCAGCAGCAGCCGCGCGCGGTTGATGCGGCTCTTTACCGTGCCGAGCTCCAGCTCCGTGACCTCGCAGATCTCCGCATAGCTGAGCTGGTGCAGCTCGCGCAGCACGAGCACGCGCCGGTAATCCTCCGGCAGCGCGGCAAGCCCCTCACGCACCAGCCGCTGCGTCTCCCGGCCCTCGACGTGCTCCTCCGGCGTGGGCGCACGGTCGCACACCTCGAGGTGTACGTCCTCGTCGTCGAGCGATATGCCGTCCACCGTGCGCTTGTTGCGCCGCAGCAGGTCGATGCAGGAGTTGCTCGCCAGACGGTAGAGCCAGGTGGACAGCGCCGCATCCTCGCGGAAGCCCTCCAGTCCGCGCCAAAGGGCAAGGAAGGTATCTTGCGCGGCCTCCGCCGCGTCCTCGCTGCTGCCGCACATACGCAGGCAAAGGTTGTATATTTTTTTCTCATGCAGCCGGACGAGCTGTTCAAAGGCTGCCTCGTCGCCGCCCCGCGCGGCTTGGATCAGTTCACTTTCGTTCATGTCCGCTCCGTGTGTTCAGTCGCTCAGATCGCGCTTGATGCCCGCCGTGACGCGGTAAAGATCCTCAAGCGTCTCCATATGGTTGATCTGGTCTTTATAGTAGTTGGCGTATTTTACGCCCTTGAGATACCAGCAGTAGTGCCGCCGCGCCTCGAGCAGCGCGACCTTTTCATTGCGGAATTCCGCGCTGCGCTCGATCTGGCGCACCAGCGCGTCGCAGCGCTCGGCAAGCGGCGGCAGCGGCGGAACGGGCTCTCTCGCAAGCGCGGCCCTACATTGCTGGAAGAGCCACGGATTGCCGAAGCAGCCGCGCCCGATCATCACCGCGTCCGCGCCGGTGAGCTTCAACGCTTTTATCGCATTTTCCGGGGTAAAAACATCGCCGTTGGCGATAACGGGGATCTTCACCGCTTCCTTGACCGCGCGGATGGTCGACCAGTCTGCCTGTCCGCCGTACATCTGCACGCGGGTGCGCCCGTGGACGGTGATGCCCGCCACGCCGACGCTCTCGAGCAGCACGGCCAGCTCCGGCGCGTTGATGCTGCCCTTGTCCCAGCCGCGGCGCATCTTCACCGTGACCGGAACGTTTACCGCCCTGACCACCGCCTCGGCGATGCGCGCCGCCTTTTCGGGATCGCGCATCAGCGCCGAGCCGTCGCCGTTGTTGACGACCTTGCCGACCGGGCAGCCCATGTTGATGTCCAGAATGTCCGCGCCGCTCGCCTCAATGGCGATCTGCGCCGCCTCGGCCATGCAGACCGGGTCGCTGCCGAAGATCTGGGCCTGCATCGGATGCTCGCCCGGAAAGGGCGCGAGCAGTGTGCGGCTCTTTTTATCCTGATAGCACAGCGCCTTCGAGCTCACGAGCTCCGTGCACGTCAGCCCCGCGCCGAGGGACGCGCACAGTTCGCGGAACGCCGCGTCGGTCACGCCCGCCATCGGCGCGAGCGCGAGCTGCGAGTTGATCTCCACTGTACCGATGCGCATGGACGTTCCCTCCTTCTCCATGTTTCATAGAAGAAAATTATACCACAGCTTTCCCAAAAGCGGAAGTCCTTATTTTTGCGCGGCAAAACGCGGCAAAAAAGGGCGGCTCCGAAGAGCCGCCCCGGTATGTCGTATGCTGTTTTGCTCAGGCTGCGTCGCCGCTGTCGGCGGAGTAGCTGCTGCTGCCGTAGTAGCCGTTGCCGAAGAAGCTATTGAAGAAATCCCAGGGATTGTAGTAATAGCCGCCGTTTCCGCCGCTATTGCCGCCCTGTTGCTGCTGGCTGTTGTCCTGCGCGGTCTCCTGCGTCTGCGGGACGGCGTCGAAGGTCAGCTCGACCTCCTTCGTTCCACCCGCGCGATAGATGGTCAGCGTCACGGTATCGCCCGCGCGGTAAGACTTCTTCGCGGCGTTCAGGTCGTTCATGTCGCTGATCGCCGTGTCGCCGATCTTGGTGATGACGTCACCCATCTGAAGGCCAGCCTTTTCCGCGGCGCTGCCCGGCTCGACCGAGCAGACAAACACGCCCTCGCTCACGCTGTAGCGGTACTGCTGCGCCATCTGTGCGGTCATGTTCTGCGGTGTGATGCCAATGTAAGGCTTGTTGGTCACATAGCCGTCGGTCATAATGTCCTTGACCATGGCGAGCACATCGTCGATGGGGATGGCGAAGCCGATGCCCTCAACGGTGGTGTTGGAGTAGCTCGAATACTTCGCGGACACGATGCCGATGACCTCGCCGTAGCTGTTGAAGAGCGGGCCGCCGGAGTTGCCGGGGTTGATGGAGCAATCGACCTGGATCATGTTGAAGGGCTTGCCGTCCACATTGATGGCGCGGTTCACGCAGGAGACGATGCCCTGCGACATCGAGAAAGTCAGCTCGCCGAGCGGGTTGCCGACCGCGGCGACCGTCTCACCGATCTGCACGCTGCCGGACTTTCCGATCACGACCGGCTGGAAATCCGTGCCCTCGACCTTGATGACGGCGATGTCGTAATCCTTGTCGCCGCCGATGACGGCGGCATCATAGGTCGTGCCGTCGTAGGCCGTGACCTTGACGGTGCTCGCACCCTCGATGACGTGATAGTTGGTGAGGATGTAGCCGTCCTTGGTGATGAAAAAGCCGCTGCCGCTGGCGGCGGACTCTGTCGTGCGGCCGAAGACATTCGTTGTGGTGGACACGTTGATGCTCACGACGCTGTTGACGTTGGCGGCGTAGACCTCCGGCATGGTGAGCTGCTGCTTGCCGTCCACCTTGACCTGCCGGACCTCGGCCACCTGCCGGTCGGAGACCTCGATCTGCGTCGAGCCGTGCGCGGAGGTAATGGCGTGGGTGATGCCCGCGCCCGCCGCGCCGCCGATGAGCGCGCAGGCGAGCGCCAGCGCGGCGATCTTCAGCCCCAGCCGATTCTTCTTCGGTTTCTTTTCCTCCCAGGGGTCTGCCTTTGCCGCGGTGTTCGGCACCTCGGTGTAGTCCACGTCGCGGACATTCTCCACCTTGTCGCCCTTGCGGTAGCTGTAATGGTACAGGTTGTTTTCGTCTTCGTAATACATAGATAAGCCTCCTTGCCGTGAAGCGTTTATTTTCTTTTGATGCTACCGATGATACCCCCTGTTTATGTCCATTTCGTGAAGCCGGAACGAATTTTTTTGAACTTTTTTTGAATAGGCCATAAAGAAATCCTGAAGAATGGCCGAATTGGAAAAAATAGCTTGCGCGGGACATTCGGATATACTACAATAAAGCCGATTTCCCAATGCGAAAGGAGCGCTGCCATGCTGAAGATCGAAGGGCTGAAGCTCGCCCCGGGCGAGAGCGAGGCGTTATTATACGAACGTGCCGCGGCGGCGCTGCGTGTCAAAGCGCCCCTCCATACGCTGCACATTCTCCGCCGCAGCATCGACGCGCGCGACGGTGTGACGTTTATTTATACCGTTTCCGCCGCGCTCGAGAACGAGGAAAGAGTGCTGCGCCGTGCGAGAAACAAAAGCGTCAGCGTCTACGCGCCCGCCTTTTACGAGCTGCCGCCGATGATCGCCCCTCCCGCCGTGCGCCCCGTGGTGATCGGCGCGGGCCCGGCGGGACTGTTCGCGGCGCTGGTGCTCGCCCGCTGCGGCGCGCGGCCCATCCTGCTCGAGCGCGGCGAATGCGTCGAGCGGAGGCGGCGTGACGTCGAGCGCTTCTGGGCAACGGGCGAGCTGAATGTGCGCTCGAACGTCCAGTTCGGCGAGGGCGGCGCGGGCACGTTTTCCGACGGCAAACTCAACACCGGCACGAAGGACGTCCGCCACCGCTATATTTTAGAGGAGTTCGCCGCGTTCGGCGCGAGCGAGGATATTCTCATTGACGCCAAGCCGCACATCGGCACCGACCGGCTGTATATCGTGCTACAAAATCTGCGGCAGGAGCTGCTTTCCCTCGGCGCGGAGGTGCGCTTTAACCATCAGGTCACCGGACTGGAGCGGAGGGACGGACGGCTCGCCGCGCTGCGGGTCACGTCTCCCGACGGAACGTATACATTCCCCGCGGAGCACGCGGTGCTCGCGGTCGGTCACAGCGCGCGCGACACCTTCGCCATGCTGCGTGATGCGGGCATCCCGATGGAGCCGAAGCCCTTTGCCGTGGGCGTGCGCATCGAGCACCGCCAGAGTGATATGGACGCGCAGCAGTATAAGCAGTACGCGGGCCACCCCTCGCTGCCGCCGACCTCGTATAAGCTCTCAGCCCACACGGCGGCGGGGCGCGGCGTGTTCTCGTTCTGTGTCTGCCCCGGCGGACAGGTCGTCGCCGCGGCAAGCGAAGCGGGCCGCGTGGTCACGAACGGCATGAGCGAGCTGGCGCGCGACGGCGAAAACATCAACGGCGGGCTGCTCGTCTCCGTTACGCCGGAGGACTTCGGCGGCACGGACGTGCTCGCAGGCGTCGCCTTTCAGCGACGGCTGGAGGAGGCCGCCTACGCCCTCGGCGGCGGGGGCTATGCCGCTCCCGCACAGATGGTCGGCGATTTCCTCGCGCACCGTCCGTCGATCGGGCCGGGGAGGGTCACACCGACCTACCGCCCCGCCGTGCGCTGGTGCGACCTGCACGATTGCTTGCCGCCGTTCGTCTGCGCGGCGCTGGAGGAGGCGCTGCCGCTGCTGGAGAAAAAGCTGCACGGCTTTGCCGCGCCCGACGCGGTGCTCACCGCGGTCGAGACGCGCTCCAGCTCCCCCGTGCGCATCGTGCGCGACGATACCTATCAAACCGCTCTGCGCGGGCTCTATCCCTGCGGCGAGGGCGCCGGCTATGCCGGCGGCATTCTCTCCGCCGCGGCGGACGGAATGCGCTGCGCAGAACAAATTATAAAGGAGATCACTCAGCATGGCTAAAAAGATCGGCGTCATCATCGACTTTCTCAACGACAAATACGAGCGTCAGCTCAACGCGACGGCAGCCAAATACGGCTATGAGATCGAGTATTTTCCCTCGTCCGCTGAAGCGGTCGGCAGGGTGGACGACTGTGAGATCCTCTACGGGCACTGCTCGCAGAAGGTCATCCGCAGCGCGAAAAGCCTCAAGTGGTATTGCTGCTGCTGGGCGGGTGTGGACCACTTCTGCGACGAGAGCCTGTACCAGAATCCCGACTGTCGGCTCTCCAACTCCTCCGGCGCCTACGGCACGACCATTTCCGAGCACCTTATCATGGTCTGCCTGATGCTGCTGCGCCGCCAGATGGAGTATACCGAGGTCATCCGCAACGGCGGCTGGGAAATGCTGTCCGGCGGCATCCGCTCGCTGCACGGCGCGCGCATCACTGTGCTCGGCACGGGCGACATCGGCACGGAGTTTGCCCGCCGCGCGCAGGCCTTCCATCCCGCGTGCATCACCGGTGTGCGCCGCACGGTCAGATCCTCCGACCCGGCGTTCACCTCCATCCATGCCATCGCGGAGCTGGACAGCGTCCTGCCCGAAACGGATATCCTTGTGATGGCGCTGCCCTCCACGGCGGAGACCGTGGGTATCCTCTCGCGTGAGCGCATTGCGCTGCTGCCCGACAGCGCCTTCGTCGTGAACGTCGGCCGCGGCACCGCCATCGACCAGGAGGCGCTCTGCGACGCGCTCAACGCCGGGCAGCTCGCCGGTGCGGCGCTCGATGTGGTCGTGCCTGAGCCGCTGCCCGCCGACCATCCGCTGCGCCGCGCGAAAAATCTGCTGCTCACGCCGCACGTCGCGGGCAACATGACGCTCGGCTACACCTGCGACAAGAGCGTGCAGATGTTCTGCGACGATCTGGAAAACTATGCCGCGGGCCGTCCGCTTGCGCATCTGGTCGACCGGAAGAGAGGCTATTAAAAATGGGTTTCTCCCTCAAGACGGTCCTGCTGCGGCTGGTGCAGGGCTTTATTATCGGCGCAGGCGGTATTCTGCCGGGCATCTCCGGCGGCGTGCTGTCGGTCATCTTCGGCATCTACCGGCCGGTGATGGAGGTGCTCGCCCACCCGCTCAACGGGCTGCGCCGCCATCTTTCCCTCCTGCTGCCGGTCGGCGCCGGCGCGATCCTCGGCTTCCTGTGCGGCGGCGGACTGATCCTTGTGCTGTTCGACCGCTCGGAAAAGCTCGCGACCTGCCTGTTCATCGGCCTGATCCTCGGCACGCTCCCGAGCCTGTGGGCCGAGGCGGGCGCGCAGGGGCGCGGACGCGGCGCGTACCTTTCCTGCGCGGCCAGCTTTCTTGCCCTCTCCGCTGTTTTGCTCTACGCGCAGTACGGCGCGTTCTACACGATGCGCCCGGGCTTCCTCGGCTTTCTCTTCTGCGGCCTGCTTTGGGGGCTGAGCCTGATCGTACCGGGCATGACGTCCTCCTCCATCCTGATGGCGGTCGGGCTGTTCACGCCGATGGCCGAGGGCTTCGCAAGGCTCGACATGGCGGTGATCCTGCCGTGGCTGCTCGGCATGGCGCTCATCGTGCTGACGCTCGCGCGCGTGGTGAATTGGTGCTTCCAGACGCACTACCCGCTTTTCTACCACGCCGTGTTCGGCATCGTGCTGGCCTCGACGGTCGTTATCATCCCGCTGCATTACGACGGCGCGCGCGACGTGCTTTTGTGCCTGCTTGCCGCCGCGCTCGGCGCGCTCGCGGCCTACCTCAGCGCGAAGCTACAGCCGAAGGAGGATGCATAAGAACATAAAAAGTCGGCAGGAACCGTATGGCTCCTGCCGACTTCCTTGTTATCCTCTCTTCCTCCTTCGATACAGCCGCGCGAAGCGGCGCAGCAGCTCGTCATAGAGAAAGAGCAGCACCGCGCCGAGCGCAAAGGTCGCCGCGATGAGCCACGGGGCGGTCGCCGCCAGCTCCGCCGTCACCGCGTCGAGCCGGAACACAAAGACGAGCAGCGCGTACATCGCGCCGACGGCGAGGACGTACAGCCCGAGCTTCGTGAGAAAGCGCAGCGCGCGGCTGCCGATCGCGTCGAGACTCGGCTGCAAGAGCGGGTAATAGCCCAGAAAGCAGAAGAGCAGCGCGGATTCCTTGTCCGGCCCAAGCAGCAATCCCAAAATGGCGGCGGCGAAAAAGCAGCACCATTGATAGCTCGCGCGGCACTCCTCGCGCACGGGCAGCAGGCAGACGGACGCAAGCAGGGGACAGGCGTAGAGCGCCAGCGGCAGCACGCCGCCGAGGAACAGGAACAGCACCGCCAGCGCACCGAGCACGCTCGCGAGCGCCAGCTCCCTCGTCTGTTGTCTCATGGGGACTCCTCCTTACGGAAAAGCGCCGCCTGCGGGCGGCGCTTTCGGTTTATTCGTGATCGGGCGTTTCCGCGCCGTCACCGGCGGGAGCGTCCTGTGCAGGGGTCTCCTCCGCGGGCGTTTCCGCGTCCTTGCCGTTCTCCGCGTCGGATGCGGCGGACTCGTCCGGTGCTTCGCCGTCCAGCGGCGGCATCTCGATCTTCTCGCTCGTCATGGAAATGTGACGCGCGGGCGCTTCGATGGTGCTCGGCACGGAGGGACGGAAGTCGCTGTCGCTCCTGCGCGTGGAGGCGTAGGCGTCCTCCACCGTCGCGGGATCGCGGCCCTCGAGGATGGCGACCATCTCGCCGCCGGTGATCGTCTCTTTCTCCAAAAGATAGGCGACGACCTTGTGCATATCGTCAATATTCTCCTCGATGACCTTCACCGAGTCGGCGTAGCACTTCTCCAGAATTTCCTTGACGGCCTTATCCATCACGGCGGCGGTCTCCTGCGCACAGTCGAGACCGTAGCCGCCGTCGAGATACTGGCTGCGCACGGAGCCGAGCGCCATCATGCCGAACTCGTCGCTCATGCCGTACATGGCGACCATGTTGCGCGCGATGTTCGTGGCCTCCTGAATGTCCTGAGAGGCGCCGTTGGTCATCGTGTGCATGATGACCTCCTCGGCGGCACGGCCGCCCATGGAGACGGCGATCTTCGCCATCAGCTCGTCGCGGGTGCGCAGATTCGTCTTGTCCTCCTCGGGCATGAGGAGCGTGTAGCCGAGGCTCCCCTCGGTATGGGGCACAATGGTGATCTTCTGCACGGGCTCGGCGTTCTTCTGCCTGTAGGCGACCATCGCGTGGCCGACCTCGTGGTAGGCGACGAGCTTCTTTTCAAACTCGGTGAGCACGCTGTTCTTCTTCTCGCTGCCCGCGATGACGAACTCGAACGCGGCGAGCATATCCTCCTGCGTGACGAGCTTGCGGCCCTTGCGCACGGCGCGCAGAGCCGCCTCATTCACGATGTTGGCAAGGTCCGCGCCAACGCAGCCGGCAGTCGCGAGTGCGACCTTCTTGAGATCGACGTCCTCACCGAGCTTGATGTTGCGGGTGTGGACCTCGAGCGTGGCAATGCGGCCCGCGAGGTTCGGGCGGTCGATGGTAATGCGGCGGTCGAAGCGGCCCGGGCGCAGCAGCGCCTGATCGAGCACCTCGGGACGGTTGGTGGCCGCGAGGACGATGATGCCCTTGCCGGGGTCGAAGCCGTCCATCTCGGCAAGCAGCTGGTTGAGCGTCTGCTCACGCTCGTCGTTGCCGCCGAAGCGCGTGTCGCGCGTCTTGCCGATGGCGTCGATCTCGTCGATGAAGATGATGCAGGGCGCTACCTTCGAGGCCTCGGCAAAGAGGTCGCGCACGCGGCTCGCGCCGACGCCCACGAACATCTCCACAAAGCCGGAGCCGGAGATGGAGAAGAACGGCACGTTCGCCTCACCCGCGACCGCCTTGGCGAGCAGCGTTTTGCCCGTGCCCGGAGGGCCGACGAGCAGCGCACCGCGCGGCAGCTTCGCGCCGATGTCGGTATACTTCTGGGGATTGTGCAGGAAGTCGATGATCTCGACGAGGGATTCCTTCGCCTCGTCCTGACCGGCGACGTCGGCAAAGGTGACGCCGGTGGATTTTTCCATGTAGACCTTTGCGTTGGACTTGCCGACGCTGCCGAGGCCGCCGAAGCCGCCGCCCCCGGTCTTTTTGCTGATGAAGCGCATCATCAGGATGAACGCGCCGACCATCAGCGCCGTGGGCAGGACGTAGTTGAGCATGATGATCTCAAGATACGAGGTCTCCGCCTTGTAGGGCTTGCCGAACTCCACGCCGTTTTCATCCAGGAACGACCGCAGCTCGGGGTCGTTGATCTGCGTGGTGAAGAGCTGGAAGTCCCCTGAGTAGGTCTTGCCGTCCGCGTCGGTGTAGGTGAAGCCGTCCACAGGCGTGATGTTGAGCGTGCGGTCCGCGATCTCGACCTCCTTGACCTTGCCGTCGCGGACAAGGTCGAGAAATTCGTCGTAGCGGATCTCGCAGGTGCTCTCCGCCAGCTTCCTCGTGTCCATCGCCGAGAGGAGATAGTTGAAGCCGATGGTCAGCACCAGCGCCCAAATGAGCAGCGACAGCACGCCCTTGCGGCGGTCGTTGTTCTTGTTGCTTTTGTTCTTGTCGTTCTGATCCATGTATCTGCGTTCCTTTCCGCCTGCGGCCCTGCGCGGGCACAGGCGACAGCTTGCCAAGTTAATTATATGGTATTTTAGCATACCCCTCCTCGTTTCACAAGCGCCGCGGTATGAATTTTCGGTGAATTTTTGTCCGCTTCCCCCTTTATCTTATCCGTCTGTTGTGTTATAGTGTATTATGTATACGAATTTTGACCGGGAGGATCGGTTTATGTCGAAGGAATACGAAGAAAAGCGCGGGCCGCGCGGCGCGGACGACCACACGGAAAAGCGCTTTCCGCGCGAGCGCAGAGCGGAGGAAAGGGGGGTCCCCGTGCGCGAGCGCGATGCCGGGGCGGACGGTCTCATCGAGGGACGCAACGCCGTGACGGAGGCGCTGCGCGCCGGCACGCCCATTGATAAGATCTTCATCGCCCGCGGCGAGACGGACAAAACGCTCGGGCACATCGCCTCCACCGCCCGCGCGGCGGGCGTGGTGGTGGTCGAGGCCGACCGCCGTAAGCTCGACTACATGAGCGCGACGAAGGCGCACCAGGGCGTCATCGCCCTCGCCGCCGTGCGCGAGTACGCGAGCGTGGAGGACATCCTCTCCGCCGCCCGTGAGCGTGGGGAGGCCCCTCTGCTCGTGGTGTGCGACGAGATCAGCGACCCGCACAACCTCGGCGCCATCATCCGCACGGCGGAGTGCGCGGGCGCGCACGGCGTCATCATCCCCAAGCGCCGCAGCGCGGGCTTGACGAGCATCGTCGGCAAGACGAGCGCGGGCGCGGTGAGCTATCTGCCCGTCGCGCGCGTGCCGAACATTCCGGCGCTTTTGAAGGAGCTGCAGCAGCAGGGCGTGTGGATCTTCGGCACCGCCGCCGAGGGGACCACGAGCCTGTACGAGGCCGACCTCAAGGGCCCTGCCGCCATCGTCATCGGCAGCGAGGGCGACGGCATGGGCCGGCTTGTGCGCGAGGGCTGCGACTTCCTCGTCAGCATCCCGATGAAGGGCCGCATCTCCTCGCTCAACGCTTCCGCCGCCGCCGCCATTCTGCTCTACGAGGCCGTGCGTCAGCGCCTTGGCTGACGCGCGCCGCCATTCACGAGGTCTTCCATGGATCACAAAAAGGATCAAGAATTTGAACAAACGCTCGCCGAGTCCGAGTTTTTGCTGCGCGGCGCGGCCCGCAGCGCGTCGGACGACGCGGACCTGACGCTCGAGAGCATTCTGGCGGAGTTCGGCTCCCGGGAGGACGGCGCCGAAGCCGCCGCAGAGCTGGAGGACGTCGGGGTGCCCGAGCCGCGGCCCGCCGTGCGGATCGGAAAAACCGCCGCGCCCGCCGCAGAGCCGCCGGAGCCGCAGCCGTCCGCGCCGCCGGAGGAGGCATCGTCCGCCACGCCCGCGCAGGACACCGTGAGTCTGCAGGAGGTGCTTGAGAGCACCGTGCAGTCCGTGCTCGACGAGGAGGCGGAGGAGCCGATCGAGCTTCTGCCGCCGAAGCGCCGCGGACTTTTCTCGCGCAGAAGGCTGCGCGACACCGAGCAGCTTTATTCCGACGAGTCCGGGGAGGAGCCGCCGCAGGAGGAGCCCGATGAGCCCGAGGACTTCTTTACCGAGGATTTCGGTGAGCGGGACGACACCCCCGAGCCGGACGCGGGCGAGCTGGCTGCCGGCTACCGCGACGACGCGCGCATGGGCCTGCGCAGCGCGCAGGCCGCGCTGCTCGTCACCGCGCTCTCGTGGCTCGCGCTGCTGCTCGACCATTTCGGCGTCATGCCTGCGCTGTTCGCCGAGGAAAGGCTGCTCAGCTGCCTGCCGTTCTTCATTGCCGAGCTTCTTGTCTGCGTCCTCGGACGCGACGTGTTCGTTTACGCCTTCGAGCAGCTCCGCGCGAGGACGGTCACCTATGAGCTGCTCTCCTCGCTCGCCTGCGCCGTCACGCTGGCGGACACGGCGCTCGACTTTTTCCTGCCCGCGCGCGCCGCGCTCGCGGTCCCGTTCCACGCCGTCGCCATGCTCGGCATGAGCTGTGCCCTGCTTGGGCGCGCGCTGCTCTTCGGCGCGATGTACGATACCTTCCGCGTTGCCGCGGTCGGCGAGCCGGACTATCTCGTCACCGTCACCGCGGGCGGAGCCGCCAAGCGCCGCGGCAGCGCGCAGGGCTTTTCGCGCTGCGCGCAGCGTGAGGACGCCGCCTCGCACTGGCAGGGCGTGCTGCTGCCCGTACTGCTTGCCGCCTCGCTCGTATTTGCCGTGCTCTCCACGTTGCGGCGCGGGGAGCGGCTGCTGTTCCTCTGGAACTGGGGCGTGCTGCTCACGGCGATCAATATGCTTGCCTTTCCGCTGTGCTATTCTCTGCCGCTGCGTCGGCTGACGAAGCGCTTCGTCAAGTCCGGCAGCGCGCTGGCGGGCTATGTCGGCGCGGACCGCCTGCGCCGCAGCAACTGCGTCATCCTCACCGACACCGACCTGTTCCCGCCGGGAACGGTCAGCCTGAACGGGCTGAAGATCTACGGCGAGGAGAGCGGCAAGGTCATCTCCTACGCCGCCACGATGGCGCACGCCTCGCAAAGCGGTCTGAGCCGCCTGTTCGACACGCTTTTGGAGGGCGAGGGCGGGAGACTCGAGCCGCTCGACGATCTGAGCTTTTATGAGGAGGGCGGCGTCTCCGGCCTTATCCACGGCGAAACGGTGCTCTTCGGCACCGCCGCCTTCTGCCGCAAGATGCACGTCACGATGCCCGGCGGCCTGAGCCTCAAGACCGGCGCGTTCCTCGCCGTGGACGGCACGCTCATCGCCATCTTTGCCGTCAAGTACACGGCGGCAGAGAATGTGGACTGGGCGCTCCACGCGCTCAAGCGCAGCCGCATCACGCCGGTGCTCGCCGTGCGCGACGGCAGCATCACGCCCGCGCTTTTGAAGCGCAAGTTCGGCACCGATGCCCGCGCGGTCTATCCCACCGTCTCCACGCGCCTTGCGCTCTCGGAGAAGGACGGCGAGCATCCCTATGCGCTGCTCTACCGCGAGGGGCTGATGCCCTACGCCGAGATCGCCGTCGGCAGCAAGCGTCTGGTCCACGCCGTGCGCGTGGCCGCCGTGCTCTCGCTCGGGAGCAGCGCCATGTCCGCGCTGCTGGCGTTTTACCTCACCTTTGTCGGCGCGTACAGCGCGCTCACCCCGGTCTCGATGCTGCTCTATCTGCTCCTTTGGGCGCTCGCGGCGCTCATCGAGGGCTTCTGGGCGGACCGTTATTGAGCATTTTTAGCAAAAATGGCTATCAAACTTCTAAAATTACAATAGTTGTATTGACGGAAAGAATATTATATAATTGAGCTGTTGAAGTGACTTCCCGCAAGGGAATTACGATCTGGAAGGAGACATGAACCCCTATGAGTGCAAAAGACATTCGCAATATCGTGCTGCTTGGCCACGGCGGAAGCGGCAAGACCACCCTCGCTGAGAGTATGCTGTTCATGACCGGCGGCACCGACCGCTTCGGCAAGGTCACCGACGGCAACACCACCTGCGACTACGACGCGGAAGAGATCAAGAGAAACATCTCCATCTCCCTCGCCGTCGCCCCCGTGAAGTACAAGAACGTGAAGATCAACGTGCTCGACACTCCGGGCAACTTTGACTTCGCCGGCGAAGTTCTCTCCGGTATCCGCGCGGCCGAGTGCGCCGTGCTGGTCTGCGGCGCGAAGGACGGCCTGAGCGTCGGCGCGGAGCGCGCCTGGAAGATGCTCGGCAATAAGCCCCGCATGATCTTCATCAACCGCACCGACGAGGAGAACAGCGACTACAACGCCTGCTTCGACGCCCTCAAGGGCAAGTTCGGCACCGCTGTTGCGCCCATCGTCGCCCCCATCATCGACGGCAGCAAGAAGGTCACCGGCATCGTCGACCTGCTGCACAACAAGGCCTATGAGGTCAAGGGCGGCAAGGCTGCCGAGTGCGCCATTCCCGCCGACATCGCCGACGAGGTCGAGACTCTGCGTGCCGAGCTGATGGAAGCCGCCGCCGGCGCCGATGAGGAGCTGATGGAAAAATTCTTCGAGACCATGGAGCTCTCCGCCGAGGAGATCGCCAAGGGCCTCAAGCTCGGCGTGCGCGACGGCAGCGTCGCTCCCGTGCTCTGCGGCAGCGCCATCTCCGGTCTCGGCGTCGATATGCTGATGCAGACCGTGCTTGATCTCGTTCCCGTCGCCACCGATATGCCCGCCGAGGCTGCGCAGGACGATGACGGCAACGCCGTTGAGGTCGCCCACGATGAAAACGGCGCCACCGCCGCCATCGTCTTCAAGACCGTTTCCGACCAGTACGGCAAGTTCTCTCTGGTCAAGGTCGTCCGCGGCAAGATCACCGGCGATATGTCCCTCTACGACACCACCACCGGCAACACCGAAAAGCTCGGCCGTCTCTACACCCTCAAGGGCAAGAAGAACGAGGAGGTCAAGGAGATCTGCTGCGGCGACATCGGCGCCATCGCCAAGATGGACCGCGTCAAGACCGGCGACACCCTCTGCGACCCGAAGAGCATCGTCAAGCTGGCGGGTATGCCCTACGCCGAGCCCTGCTACTCCCGCGCCATCGCGCCCAAGACCCGCGGCCAGGAGGAAAAGCTCGGCACCGGCCTCAACCGTCTGAACGAGGAAGACCCGACCTTTACCGTCGTCAACAACGCCGAGACCCATCAGATGGTCGTCTCCGGCGCGGGCGACATTCAGATCGACGTGCTCGTGAGCAAGCTCAAGACCCGCTTCGGCGTGGACGCCGAGCTCGACACCCCGCGCGTGCCCTACCGTGAAAAGATCCGCAAGACCGTGCAGAAGCAGGGCCGTCATAAGAAGCAGACCGGCGGCAGCGGCCAGTTCGGTGATGTCTGGGTCCGCTTCGAGCCCAACGAGGAGAGCGAAGAGATGGTCTTCGCCGAGGAAGTGTTCGGCGGCAGCGTACCCAAGAACTTCTTCCCCGCCGTTGAAAAGGGTCTGCGCGAAGCCGTGCTCCACGGCCCACTCGCCGGCTATCCGGTCGTCAACCTCAAGTGCGTGCTCTACGATGGCTCCTATCACCCGGTCGACTCCTCCGAAATCGCGTTCAAGACCGCCGCGAACCTTGCCTACAAGGCCGCAATGCCCGAGGCGTCCCCCGTTCTGCTCGAGCCCGTCTGCGAGCTGAAGGTCACCGTGCCCGATCAGTACATGGGCGATATCCTCGGCGACCTCAACAAGCGCCGCGGCCGCGTCATGGGCATGACCCCGACCGGCGACGGTGAGCAGATCATCGAGGCCGAGTGCCCCGAGGCCGAGCTCATGAGCTACGCCATCGACCTGCGCTCCATGACCCAATCCCGCGGCTCCTTCACCATGCACTTCGTGCGCTACGAGCAGTGCTCTGCCGACGCGCAGGAGAAGGCCGTCGCCGCCGCAAAGGCCATGCAGGAAGCGGAATAACCTCTACCCGATAAAAAAGAAAAGCTGTCCGACGGACAGCTTTTCTTTTTTCAGTAGATCTTATCCAGATACTCCACCACGTCGGCCACCGCGCCGTCGCTGCAATGCGAGACGATGCGCGCGCCGAACTCGTGTACAGCGGGAATGGCGTTCGCGGGCGCGAAGGGCACGGCGGAGACCTCCAGCATCGGGATATCGTTTTTGTGGTCGCCGATGCAGTAAATGTCCTTGCGCGCCACGCCGAGGAGCGACGCGAGCCGCAGGATCATGCCGCCCTTGGTCGCGCCGGCGGCGGTCAGCTCGAGCAGATGCTCGTTGGAGTAGATGAGCTCGTACTCGCGCCCCCAGGGGCGCGAGAGGATGAAGGTCCGCACGGCATCGAGCACCGGAAAGTCCTCTTCAAAAAGGATCTTGATGATGGGCAGATCAATGTCGGCGAAGCGCTCCACCACCTGCACGGGCGAGCGGGTCAGATGCTCGTGGTTGCGGATGTAGCGGTTGGGATTCATCGCGTGGATGCGGCAGTCGTCATGGTAGACCTCGAAGGCGAGCGTCGGGAACCGCGCGAGCACCTCAGCCATGTGGTCGTAGATGGCCTTGCCGAGGAAGGCGGTGTAGAGGTATTCATTGGCGCGGAAGTCGTAGATCGCCGCGCCGTTGGCGATGACGCACGGCGCGCTCATCGGCACGTCCTTGGCGTAGTCCATGAACGCGGGCAGCGCGCGGCCGGTGGAGATGGCGAACAGGCCGCCGTTTTGGATGAAGTAGTCCAGCGCCTCGCGGTTGCGCGGACACATGGGCGGGATGTCGGTGCCGTTGTCGAGCGCGGACTGGGTGTAGACGAGCGTGTTGTCAAAGTCGCTGGCGAGCAGCACATGGTCGAATTTCTGCATGGGGAGGCCCTTTCCTGTCGGTTTCTTTTTCTCACTCCCCAGTATACCACGGCTGCGGGAAAAAGCAACGCCTTTCGCGCAGCACACGGTTTGCCTGCCCATAGAGGAAAAGCGGCTTGCATTGCTGCAAGCCGCTTTTCTTATGGTTCATAGTTCCACAGGTCGATGCTGCCGTCGTCCAGTATGGAGAACTCCAGAGCGCTCTGCGCACGGCGGAAGACGGGGCCGTAATCCTTCGCGGTCCGGACGGGGTACTGGAGGAGGCTCTCCTGATGCATGTAGTTGCTCCGCGAGGCGAGGAAGGTCGTCTCACCGTCTGCCTCCTCGGTGCTATAGGCGACATAGCCGCGCCGATTTTTCCCGCGCGAGGGCAGGGAGAATTCGGCGGAAATATCCTCCAGGTGATAGGTCCTTCCGAACCAGTTGGTCACCGTGTAGCGCTCGACGGTAAGGGAGGCACAGGGCGCGGCGTAGGCATTCCCCTCCGCGTCGTCGTAGAGCACGCGGCCCGTCGGCGCACCGCCGCCGGGACGCCAGCTGTCGTCCTGATAGTAGGCGGGCCAGAGACGGACGAGCTCCGTGCCGCGGAATTTCACCTCCTCCGTCCAGCGGAAGTGGTGGAGGACGCGCCAGCGCTCCGCTTCGCCGGGCAGCCGCACGGCGACGTCGGTGAAGTGCAGCTCCCTGACATCGTAGACGGTCGAGATGTGCGTCGAGCTGCCGATCTCCTCGCGCACCTCACGGCCGCCGTTCATCGGCTTATCCGCCTCGTGCACTACGACGAGCGTCGCGCCGCGGCAGGCGAGCAGGTCGTCCTCGCTGAGGTCGTTCAGCGCGTCCTCGGGATAGCCGAGGGCAAGCAGCTGCGCGCGAATTTCAACAGCCTCAGCGCTGAGACTGTCGCTCTTTGGCTGCCAGTCCATGCGATAGCTGCCGAAGAAGAGATAGCCGCAGGCGATGCCGACGGCGAGCAGCGCCGCGATGACCCTGACCAGCGTCTCGTCCGAGAGACGCACCGGCGCGGGCGTGAGCGCGTAGCCGCTCTCCTCCATCTCGCGGGAGAGACGGAAGAGGCTGCGCAGAATGAGAGTATAGCAGCCGAGCATTGCAAGGCCGAGCAGCAGACCGCTGTACTGGACATAGGCCAGCGTGAGGACCGCCGCATACCAAATGAGCAGCGCGGCTGCGGGGGCGGCGCCCCCTCCTGTCCCCGCCTTTTGCCGCACGGCGCGCAGCGCGCGCCAGAAGCAGAAAAAGAGCAAAAGCTGTGCCGCGACCGTGCCATAGGTCAGCGCCGTCCCCACGGAGGAGGCGTATACGGCGTTGGAATAGATTGTCGCGTTGAGAACAATGCAGGGCAGGAACAGCGCCGCGCGCAGCACGGCGAGCAGCCAGCAGGCGCGAAACCAGCGGTTCTCTCGCCGCAGCGGACGGAAGCCGAGAAGCTGCAGGATCACGCCGATGGTCGGCAGCAGGTAGTTCAGGCAGAAAAAGTTGAGCGTGATGGAGCACATGGCGCTGCCGCCGAGAATATTTCCGATCGCGCGGCGCCACGGCGTGACGTCCCGTGCGACGTCGTCGGGCGGAAGCTCGGGCGCGGCGGACTCGAGCAGAGCGTCAAATTCGCGGTCGTTCATGCGTCGTCACCTCCCAGTGCCTTGCGCAATGCCTTTTTGATGCGGTAGAGCCGCCCCTCCACGGCGCGCTCCGTCATGCCCAGCTCCGCGGCGATCTGCGCGGTGGACTGGCGGTAGTAATACTTGCGGTAAAAGAGCAGCCGGTCCCGCTGCGGCAGCGCGGTCAGCGCGCGCTCGAGCGCCTGTCGGCGCTCCTGCTGCAAGAGCCGCTCCTCGGGCGTCGGCTCGGCGGAGGGCAGGTCGCCCGAAAGCTCCTCGCTGCCGCCGGACTTTTTCCGCGCGCGGTTGAGCGCGGTGTTGCGCGTGAGCGCCGTGAGCCACGCCGTCCACGAGCCGCGCGCGGGATCGTAGGTCCCGAATTTCTCCCACACGCGCAGCGCGGCATCGGAAAGGCACTCCTCGCGGTCCTGCGCGTCCGGCACGATGGGTGCGATGATGTAGCGCATCAGCGGCGCGTAGTGGCGCAGCAGCGCCTCCGCGCCGCGCTCGTCTCCGGCGCGGAGAAGCGCCAGGACCTCCTGCTCGTGCATCTGCCCACCTCCCTGTGAAAGTCGTTTGCTCTATCATACACGCTCCGCGCGAAAAACCCACGAAAAAACGGGAACCGCAGGGAAAAGCGGCTCCCGTTTCTTGACTTTATTCCGCGCTCGGCGCTGCGCCCGGTGCCCCGCCGCCGCTTCCGCCGCGGCCGCCCCGGCGTCCGCGTCCGCCGCGATGATGCCGGCGGCGCGCGCTCTTTTCACCCTCGCCGCCCTCAGCGGGCTTCCTTTCGGCAGAGGGGACAGGAGACTTTTTCTCACCCTCCCGGCGCTCGGTCGGTCTGCGGCGCTCGCCGCCCTTGTCGGCGGGCCTTTCCGCGTTCCTTTCGGGACGCTTTTCCTTGCCGCCGCCCTCGGCGGCCTCCGGCTTTGCTTCGGTGCGGCCCTCTCCGCCGCGTCCGCGGCCGCCCCGGCGTCCGCGTCCCCCGCGGCGACGGCGCTCACGCTTCTCACCGCTCTCCTCGGCGGCAGGCGTTTCCGGCACAGCGGGAGCATCGGGCTCGGAGAGCTCCAGCGCGCGGAACACGGGCGAGGGAACGGCATCCAGCTCGCTCTCCGCGTCCTGCTTTACGAAGCGGGCGGGGCGCTCGGCGGGGATCTCGATGCCCTCGCGCGAGCCCTTGCCGTTGCGCAGCACACGGATCTCGCAGCCGTGATAGCTCTTCTGCCCCTCGGACGAGTCGTCCAGCCGGACGCTGACCATCTCGCGCACGAGGTTCACGGCGCTGACGTTGCCGGGGCCGTCGGGCGTGAGGACGAAGGAATCGTTCTTGGGCATCCGCTTCACGGCGTCCTCGTAGGCCGCCTGCTCGTACTTCAGGCAGCACATGAGGCGGCCGCACGCGCCGGAAATTTTCGTAGGATTCAGGCTGAGATTCTGCGTCTTGGCCATCTTGATGGACACGGGCACAAAATCGTCCAGAAACTGCGCGCAGCAGAACGGACGGCCGCAGATGCCGAGGCCGCCGAGCATCTTGGCCTCGTCGCGCACGCCAATCTGGCGCAGCTCGATGCGCGCGCGGAACACGCCCGCGAGGTCGCGCACGAGCTCGCGGAAGTCCACGCGCCCCTCGGAGGTGAAGAAGAACACGATCTTGCTGCCGTCAAAGCTGCACTCCACGCGCACGAGCTTCATGTCCAGCCCGCGCTCAGCGATCTTCCGCTGGCAGATGCCGAAGGCCTCCTTCTCGCGCTGACGGTTGTACTCCATCGTGCGGCGGTCGTTTTCCGTCGCGATGCGCACGAGAGCGCGCAGAGGACGGACGACCGCGCCGTCGTCCACCTCGTGGTTGCCGGTCAGGCACTGGGCGTATTCGGTGCCCTGCGCCGTCTCGACGATGACGAACTGACCCGCCTCCACGGCGATGCCGTGCGGGTCGAAATAATACTCCTTGCAGCCGCCGCGAAAGCGGACGCCAATCACTTCAGTCAAAGGATCTCCTCCAATTCAACGGCGAGGCCGCCGAGCAGCGGGCCGACGCCGACATTATATTCACAATGGTTTCGATAAGTCTCCAGCAGCTCTATTGTGCCGAGGATCTGTGCTTTTGTCAAGCGGGAGCCGAGCACGGCGCGCAGCGCCTGCTCGTCGCGCGGCTCGGCGGGGGGCGCGCCGCAGAGCGTGCAGAGCGCGTCGGCGAGGATCACGCGCGTGCCCTCAAAGAGCGCGGCAAGCTCCTCACGGGTCGCCTTGGCGGTTTCCAGCTTCAGCAGAAAGGCGGCGCGCGCGGCGGCGCGGCCCTCGGCGATCAGACGGAGCAGCTCACGTGTGCGCTCGTCGTCCTCGCCGACGATCCCCACCGGCGGGAGCTTGACCTCCACGCAGCGCGAGCGGATGGTGGGCAGCAGAACGCTTGCGTTCTCCGCGCAGAAAAGAAAGGCGGCGTAGGGCGGCCCCTCCTCCACGGTTTTGAGCAGCACATTCTGATCCTTTTCGTTCAGCCGCGTGCAGTCGGGGAAGATGTAGACCTTGCACGCGCCCTCGTTCGGGCGGATGAAGGCGTCCGTCCGCACGCCGCGGATGACGTCCACGCTCAGCTCGGCGTGCTCGTCGTCGCGCACGGTGAGGACGTCGGGGTGGATGTCCGCGAGCACTTTGCGGCAGTGCGCGCAGGCCAGACAGGGCTTGTCCGTACCGGTACACTCCAGCGCGGCAGCGGCGTAATGCGCCGCGGCGTTCCGGTCGCCCGCTCCCGAGAGGATGAGCGCGTGGCTCAGCGCGCCGCGGCTCGCGGCGGCGCGGAGACGCGCGGCGGTATTCGTTTTTGCAAAGGCCGACAGCTCCATGCGCTCCTCCGGACAATATAACTACAACATACAGTATAACGCAAAAAAACACGGAGTGCAAGAAAAGTTACGGGGAAATGCACAGCTCAAAGAGAAAATCTATAAAACATTTTGAATTTTTTCGGTGGAATTTCTTGCAAGTTTGGAAAAACCTGTCTATAATATAAAAGCTTATGAACGATTGGGATCAAAAAACCATAGATACTTTGTAAATTGGAGGAACATTATGAGCAAAAAGTATTGTTACCTGTTTACCGAGGGCAACGCCAATATGCGCGAGCTGCTCGGCGGTAAGGGCGCGAACCTGGCCGAGATGACCAACATCGGCCTGCCGGTCCCGCAGGGCTTCACCATCACCACCGAGGCCTGCACCCAGTATTATGAGGACGGCCGCCAGATCAACGACGAGATCTTCGCCGAGATCATGGAGTATGTGGAAAAGATGGAGAAGATCACCGGCAAGAAGTTCGGCGACCTCCACAATCCTCTGCTCGTTTCCGTCCGTTCCGGCGCGCGCGCGTCCATGCCCGGCATGATGGATACCATCCTGAACCTCGGCCTCAATGAGGACGTCGTGAACGTCATTGCCGAGAAGTCCAACAATCCCCGCTGGGCGTGGGACTGCTACCGCCGCTTCATCCAGATGTATTCCGACGTCGTTATGGAGGTCGGCAAGAAGTATTTCGAGCAGCTCATCGACCAGATGAAGGAAAAGAAGGGCGTTACCCTCGACGTCGAGCTGACCGCTGACGACCTCAAGGAGCTGGCCGGCCAGTTCAAGGCCGAGTACAAGGCCAAGATCGGCGAGGAATTCCCCACCGACCCGAAGGAGCAGCTCATGGGCGCGATCAAGGCGGTCTTCCGCAGCTGGGACAACCCCCGCGCGAACGTCTATCGCCGCGACAATGATATCCCCTATTCCTGGGGCACCGCCGTCAACGTCCAGTCCATGGCGTTCGGCAACATGGGCGACGACTGCGGCACCGGCGTTGCCTTCACCCGCAACCCCGCCACCGGCGAGAAGAAGCTCATGGGCGAGTTCCTGACCAACGCGCAGGGCGAGGACGTCGTTGCCGGCGTCCGTACCCCGATGCCCATTGCCGAGATGGCCGAGAAGTTCCCCGAGGCCTTCAAGCAGTTCGAGGACGTCTGCAAGATCCTTGAGGATCATTACCGCGATATGCAGGATATGGAGTTCACCGTCGAGCACGGCAAGCTCTATATGCTCCAGACCCGTAACGGCAAGCGCACCCCCGCCGCCGCTCTCAAGATCGCCTGCGACCTCGTGGACGAGGGCATGATCGACGAGAAGAAGGCCGTCGCCATGATCGAGCCCCGCTCTCTCGACACGCTGCTCCATCCCCAGTTCGATACCGAGGTGCTCAAGAAGACCCCCGTTATCGGCAAGGCGCTGCCCGCCTCTCCCGGCGCGGCCTGCGGCAAGATCGTCTTCTCCGCCGAGGAGGCGAAGGAGTGGAAGGAGCGCGGCGAGAAGGTCGTGCTCGTCCGTCTCGAGACCTCTCCCGAGGACATTGAGGGCATGAAGGCCTCTCAGGGCATCCTGACCGTCCGCGGCGGCATGACCTCCCACGCGGCCGTCGTGGCGCGCGGCATGGGCAAGTGCTGTGTCTCCGGCTGCGGCGACATCAAGATGGATGAGGAGAACAAGCAGTTCGAGCTCGCCGGCAAGGTCTACCACGAGGGCGATTGGCTCTCCATCGACGGCTCCACCGGCAACATCTACGACGGCGCTGTCCCCACGGTCGACGCCTCCATCGGCGGCGAGTTCGGCCGCGTCATGGGCTGGGCGGACAAGTATCGCCGTCTGGGCGTCCGCACCAACGCCGATAACCCGCACGATACTGCGCAGGCGGTCAAGTTCGGCGCCGAGGGCATCGGTCTCTGCCGCACTGAGCATATGTTCTTTGAGGCTGACCGTATCCCCGCCATCCGCGAGATGATCTGCGCCGACACGCTCGAGCAGCGTGAGAAGGCGCTCGCCAAGCTCGAGCCGATGCAGCAGGGCGACTTCGAGGCCATGTATATCGCGCTCGAGGGCCGTCCGATGACCGTCCGCTTCCTCGATCCCCCGCTGCACGAGTTCGTCCCCACCGAGGAGGCCGACATCGAGCTGCTCGCCAAGGATATGGGCAAGAGCGTTGCCGAGATCAAGAACATCATCGCCTCCCTGCATGAGTTCAACCCGATGATGGGTCACCGCGGCTGCCGTCTGGCTGTCACCTTCCCCGAGATCGCCGCGATGCAGACCCGCGCGGTCATCAAGGCTGCGCTGAATGTCAACGCCGCGCATCCCGAATGGCACATCGTGCCCGAGATCATGATTCCGCTCGTCGGCGAGGTCAAGGAGCTCAAGTACGTCAAGGACGTCGTCGTCAAGACCGCGGACGAGATCATCTCCTCCGTCAGGTCCGACATGAAGTATAAGGTCGGCACCATGATCGAGATCCCGCGCGCCGCTCTGACCGCGGACGAGATCGCCAAGGAAGCGGACTTCTTCTCCTTCGGCACCAACGACCTGACCCAGATGACCTTCGGCTTCAGCCGTGACGACGCCGGCAAGTTCCTCGGCGCGTACTACGACAAGAAGATCTACGAGAACGACCCGTTCGCCAAGCTCGATCAGGTCGGCGTGGGCAAGCTCGTGAAGATGGCCGCTACCATGGGCCGCGAGTCCAATCCCGACATCCACCTCGGCATCTGCGGCGAGCACGGCGGCGATCCCGCTTCCGTCGAGTTCTGCCACAAGGTCGGTCTGGACTATGTTTCCTGCTCCCCGTTCCGTGTGCCCATCGCCCGCCTTGCTGCCGCACAGGCTGCGATAAAGGAAATGTGAGCGATCTTTTGAGCGTTCACAAAGCGGCTTGAAGCTTGCAAACCTTTGATGTGACTGCGTTTGCAGACATCATTGGCTGAAAACAGACAAAAATCCGGTATTGTTCCGTTTGGAGCGATACCGGATTTTTTTGCATCTTCTGCGGGGCAGGTTGAGAAAAACCGCGTCATGGATAGATTCCGTGTGCCGCCGGTACTCTGAATGGCACTCTGAATGGCACGCGGAAGCGGCACTCGGAAGGGTTGGCGCATCGACATGACAAAGGAGAACACAGACAAGGAGGATGACGGTGGAACCGGCGGTGATGATGCTCCTGGAGGAGATCAGGCAGAGAGTGGTGGCACAGTCGGTGCTGCTGATAGCCATATTTCTGATGCTGACAGCGGCACTACTGGCATTGTTGATGAAATGGCTGTACAGAAGGCTGGAAGGCCTGATCACAGAGATCATGGTGAAGGCAGCACAACAGACACAGCAGAACCCGCAGGAGACACAGTTCCCGAAGGAGGACTGAGTAATCCCGATTCCATCTTCCCCGCTGTGGCTGCTGTTCCTGCGGAAGTAGTGGATCGACTTGATGAGCTGCTTGCTGATACAACTGGTGAACCCGCCACAGACAGTAAGCAGGCCGAACCTCAGCCTACAATGGGAAAAGTTGAACAGGTTATCTGGGATGAACAGCCCACATCTTCCCTCTCCGAAGCAGGGATTTCCGGTGCTGATACAAATGACAAAGTGAAACCCGAGCCTGATGCAAACCCTGAGGGCAGCAACTCCAAGAAGGTCAAGCAGAAGAAGTCCAAGGCCAAGACAAAGTAAAATCCCCTCATTGGCATAAGTCCAACAGCCATGGCCGGGAACCATTGCAATTACTGCGTTTCCTGCGTTTTGCTCATGGCGGTGATATAATTATTTCGTGAGGTGATCCTATCCGGTTCCCGCGCACGAGAGGACTTCCGCCGCACAAGCGACGGCACACGCCAAATGCCGGAAATGCCGGAAATGCCAGAAAGGACTTTACTTATGCGGCGTAGCCCTGTATAATCGTTTAAGATGGAAAATCGTCGAAAGACTATGCTGCAGGGCCATATGTCTGAGTGGGAGAGCCCCTATGATCGACCGACCGCACTCTTAAGGCAACACCGCGCAGTGAAAGCTGCGGTATTGCCTTAGCAGGACTGCGGTCAGTTTCTTTCTCTGCGAAAGGAGGGAGCATCGGTGAACCGCGTGTTCCGCGAGGAAAAGAAATATCTGATCTCGCTGCCGGAGGCGCTGCAAGCCTGCCATCGGCTCGCGCAGGTCATGCACGAGGACCCGCACAACGGCATAAGCGGCTACCCTGTCCGCTCACTTTACTTCGATACGCTCGACGACAGGGACTTCCGCGAAAAGGCAGCGGGCGTGGAGCTGCGGCGCAAGCTGCGCCTGCGCTGCTACGATCCGGCGGCAGACTTCGCCATGCTGGAGATGAAGCAGAAGCAGGGCGCAAGTCAGCTCAAGCGCTCTCTGCGCGTGACACGGGAGGATGCCCAAGCGCTCACGCGCGGCGACTACGCGCCGCTGCTGCGGTATCCGGAGTCTTTTGCCGCGGAGTGCTACGCGCTGATGCACAGCCGGTGCTATCGCCCCAAAACGATCGTAGAATACGACCGCAAGGCATTTATCGCCAAGGAGAACAAAATACGCATTACCTTTGACAGCCGCATTGTTTCCGTCGAGAGCTGCTTCGACCTCTTTTCGCCGCGGCTGAACATGAACCCCGTGCTCGATCCGTACTGCGTGGTGCTTGAGGTCAAGTACAACGGCTTTCTGCTCGATTATCTTCGCGAGCTGATCAACAGCGTGGATCGCAGTGAGCTTTCTGTCAGCAAATATGTGCTTGCCCGCCAAAACGGATGTCAGACGAGGCTATAGGAGGAAAACACCATGAGACAACAGATCCTGAACCTTTTTACCACACCCCGCGATATGTCGTGGGAGGATATTCTGCTCAATATCGTCCTTGCCGCTGTGCTGGGCTTTTTTATCTTCCTGTCCTACGCCATCTCCCACCGCGGGACGATCTACAGCCGCAAGTTCAACGCCTCACTCGTCATTCTCGCGGTGCTGACGGGGACGGTCATGACCGTCATCGGCAACAACATCGCGCTGTCTCTCGGTATGGTGGGCGCGCTGTCCATCGTCCGCTTCCGCACCGCCATCAAGGACTCGCGCGATACGGTTTATATTTTTTGGTCCATCATTGTCGGCATCTGCTGCGGCGTGGGCGATTATGCCGTGGCCTGCATCGGTAGCGCCGTGACCTTCGCGGTGATCCTGCTGCTCGGCTGCATCAAGAGCGATAACCGGATGCTGCTCATCATCCGCGCCCACCGCAGCAAGCAGGAGCCGATCAAGGCGCAGGTCTACAAGCTCTTTCGCGCCAAGGCGACGCTGCGTGTGGAAAACACGACGGAGGATACGGTCGAGCTGATCTACGAGATCACGCAAAAGCTCCTGCGCCGCGCGGAGCAGACAACGCCGGACATTCCCGGCAGCATCTATTCGCTGGGAAGCATCGACTATGTCAATCTTGTCATGCAGAACGACGAGGTGTCGAACTGAGAAACCGGAAAGAGGGGAGCGGAGACGAACATGAAATACAAGCGAATGGCTCTTGCGGCCTGTGCGCTGCTGCTCCTCCTATCCGCAACAAACCTGTCAGCCGTGCTGACCGATGAGCACCCACGCTATCATCAGCATCTTGAGCGCCCCGCTTATACACCCTGTGCCGACCACGGAGAAGATTTGCTCTGCTCTCATCTGCCGCTCGTGCTCATCGACACCGGCGGCGCGGAGATCCCCGGCGTTCCCATCCGCGACGGCGACGGGAGCCGAAGCAACGACACCTTCACCACTACGGCGGACGGCAGTACGCTGCTGCGCGCTGCGATCTCTGTGATCGACCACGCTGCCGGAAATAACCATCCGGACGATGCGCCGACGATGGAGAGCGTCATTGATATTCGCGTGCGCGGCAATTCCTCGCGCTATTTTGATAAGCACAGCTATCTTGTCAAGACGCTGACGGACGACGGTGCGGCCTCGCGCGATGTCGCCATGCTGGGGATGGATGCCTTCGACGAGTGGGCGCTGCATGGGCCGTACCTCGATAAGACGCTCATCCGCAATTATATGTGGTACAATCTTGCGGGCGAGATCATGGACTACGCGCCGAATGTGCGCTTCTGCGAGGTACTGCTCAACGGAGTGTATCAGGGGCTTTATGTTATGACGGAGACTGTCAGCTCCGGCGCGGATGCCCGCTTGAAGCTCACGGAGCCGTCGAAGGACACGGTGCAGACGAGCTATGCTCTGCGCCTTGACCGCGGCAGCGGCAACGAGGTCAAAAACATCGAGACCTTCTCCCAATACGCCCTGCGAAATCTGCAGGATATGGACATCGTCTATCCGGGAACAAAATGGCTTACGCCGGAGCGCGCGGCGTGGATCGCACAGGATTTCTCCGACTTTGAAAAGTCACTCTACTCCTATGACTATGATACCGAGCCCTATGCATGGTGGGAGCAGGCGGACATGAGCTCTTTCGTGGACTACTTTATCCTCAACGAGTTTACCTGCAACTATGATGCGGGCTGGCTTTCCACCTATATCTACAGGGATGTGCGCGGCAAATACAAAATGTGCATCTGGGACTTCAACTCCGCCTGTGACAACTACAGTCATCCGGTCACAGAGCCGCAGCATTTCGAGCTGCAGCATAACGTCTGGTACTATATGCTCAGCAAAGACGAGAAGTTCATAAACGCCGTCATCGACCGCTACCGCGAGCTGCGGCAGGGTGTCCTGAGCGATGCATATCTCAACGGCTATATGGATGCCGTGGTGGAATGGCTCGGCCCCGCCGTCGATCGCAATTTCTCCGTCTGGGGCTACGCGCTGGATAAGGATATGATCTCACCCGCAGAGCGAAACCCGCACTCGCACACCGAGGCCGTCGCGCAGATGAAGCGCTTCTGCACGGAGCGCGGCGCGTGGATGGACGAGAATATCGACATTCTGCGCCAATACAGCCACGAATCCAAAAACAAGAAATTCAACCACTGAGAAAGCGAGGGCGGAGCCGTGAAAAAATTTATCATCGCGCTTTCCGCTCTGATCCTGCTCTATCTTGCTTATGACACGGCGCGCTACCGGCTGGGATGGTACATCGACCTGAAGCCGGACGAGCCGGTGACGGCCTTTATGACCACGGATACGCAAAGCATTTACATGGATCGCGGCAGCGGTCCCGAGCCGTTTATCGTTAAGGGCGTAAACCTCGGCGTGGGCATCCCGGGCGAGTGGGCGACGGACTACGCCGTCGACAGGGAGACCTACCTGCGCTGGTTCGGGCAGATGCAGGAGATGGGCGCCAATACCGTACGCGTTTACATTACGCTGCATGACGATTTTTATAATGCCTTCTATGAATACAACACGCTGCGCGAGGAGAACGGCGAGGAGCCGCTCTGGCTGATCCACGGCGTGTGGGTCAACGACTATGTGCAGAATTCCCACCGCGACGCCTACGATAAGGACTTTCTCGATGCGTTTATCGAGGACGGGCGCACACTGGTCGACGTTCTGCACGGCAACAAGAAGATCTCGCTCGGGCGGGGCACGGGATCGGGCTTTTACAATAAGGATGTTTCCCGCTGGGTCATCGGCTATATTCTCGGTGTGGAGTGGGAGGATGTGACCGTCACCTACACCAACCACAAATACCCCGATCTGCCGCCCTATCAGGGAACGTACCTCTCCGCGACGGAGGACGCCTCCGCCTTTGAATCCATGCTCGCGCAGGTGGGCGACCGGATCATTGAATACGAGAGCCGCCGCTACAAGACCCAGCGCCTTGTGGCGTTTTCCAACTGGCCGACCACCGACCCCTTCCTCTACCCGGAGGATATCACGACTTTCTTTATGAAGTGCGCGCAGGTGGATGTGGAGCATATCCGTGCGGAGGACGCCTTTCTTGCCGGACAATTCGTTTCCTATCATGTCTATCCCTACTATCCCGACTATCTCAACTATAGCCTCAACCCCGCGGTGATGGACCGCACGCCCATCTGGGACGGCAAGGCCGTCATCTCTCGTGTGGAGACCGGTCCCGGCACGCCCATCAGCGAGCTGCTCCGGCAGGAGGACTTTTACGATGGGGCCGGCGCGGTCAATACCTATCTTGCCTATCTGCGCGCCCTGCGGCGGCATCATACAATGCCAGTCGTCATCTCCGAGTTCGGCGTTTCCACGGGACGCGGCATGGCGCAGAGGGACCAGAACACCGGCCGCAATCAGGGCCACATGTCCGAGCAGGAGCAGGGGCAGGCGCTCGTGGACTGCTGGCGCGACATCACCGCGGCAAACTGCGCGGGCGGCTGCGTCTTTACCTGGCAGGACGAGTGGTTCAAGCGCACCTGGAACACCATGCACGCGGTGAATCTCCAGCGCACGCCGTACTGGAGCGACTATCAGACCAACGAGCAGTATTTCGGTTTGCTCTCCTTCGACCCCGGCGAGGAGGAAAGCGTCTGCTATGTGGACGGCGACCTCTCGGAGTGGACGGAGGAGGATAAACTCTTCGACACGGGCGAGCGAGCGCTTTCCATGAAGTACGATGAGCGCTATATCTACCTTCTGGCCTATCAGAAGGGCTTTGCAAACGGGGAAAAGCGGATGTTTATCCCCATCGACACCACGCCGAAGACCGGCAGCACCTACTGCAAAAACTATGGCCTGCGCTTTGACCGCGCGGTTGATTTCGTCCTTGCCATCGACGGCAGAGAGAACAGCCGCCTCGTGGTGCAGGAGCGCTATGAGGTGCTGCGGGCCATGTTCTACCATGAAACGCACGACGAGGATGCCTACCTTGACCCGCCGGACGCGGACACACCGCTGTTCAAGCCCATCGAATTGATGCTCCAGACGGCGACGCCGCTGCTCACGGGCAACTGGCAGGCAAGCTCCGAGACCTACGAGACGGGCAGGCTGCTCTATGGAAACGCGAACCCGTCGTCGCCCGATTTCAACTCATTGGCAGACTTTATCTTTGCGGGCGACTATGTGGAGCTGAAGCTGCCCTGGCAGCTTCTGAACTTTTCAGACCCCTCGCGCATGACCATCCACGACGATTACTATGAAAACTACGGTGTGGACTACATCACCATCGACACGATGTACCTGGGCCTGACAGACGGCGAGGACGAGGGGCGCGCGGCGCTCTGTCCCGCCGTGCTCGAGGGCTGGGGGAACAGGGTAGCTTATCACGAACGGCTGAAGGCTTCGTATGATGCGATGCGGAGACTCTGGCGGTAAGAAAGAGAAAGGGGAGAGCGCCGGTGCCTGTTGAAATTCTGATCTACGTCTATCTCGGCATCTGCGCCGGCATGATCCTCTTTAACATTGCAACGGCGCTCCTTTCGCGGCGCAGGGAGCATCGGTCCTTCCGCGACGGCATCCGCCTTGAGCTGACGGTCTCGCGGGAGCTTGACCGTCTCGCGGAGACCGGAGCGGTCAGCGAGAGGCATCTGCGCTTCATGGAGCGCAGACTGCGCCGCGTGAACGGCATGGCGGCCTTTGACGCCGCGCTGGAGCGCCTGTGCGTGAGGAGGCCAGAGCTGACCCGCTCCTATCTGACGGCGCTTAACGGTGTGACGATCACGCTGGCAGAGGATTACTGCCGCCGCGATGAGATCGAGGCGGCGTATTTTCCGTATATCATCCGGAAATACCGGCTGCTCGACGGGCAGGAGAACGAGGCGCTGAAAACGATGCTGCTCGACCTGTTGCATGAATCGAGCATCTACTGCCGCGAGAATGCCATGCAGGCGCTCTACACGGCGGGCGATCCCGCCGTCCTTGTGCGTGCGCTGCGGATCATCGACGCAAGCAGCCTCTATTATCACAGCAAGCTCCTCTCCGACGGCTTGCTGAACTACACGGGCGACACATGGGAGCTTGCCGACGCGCTTTGGGAGGCGTTTGATGCGTTTCAGCCGTGGATGCAGGTGACGCTGCTCAACTATTTCCGCTTTTCCTCCGGCGCATACTGCGAGAAAATACACGCGCTCCTCAACGATCCCGCGCAGGACGACGAGGTGCGCTTTGCCTGTCTGCGCTATCTTGGCCGCTATCCCTATCCGCCCGCCTACGCCGATCTGCTGCGCTATGCGACGCCCTCGGAAAACGCGCGCTGGGAGTATGCAGCCATTGCGTCCTTTGTACTGGCGAGCTATCCCGGGGCGGAGACTGCGGCGGTGCTGAAGAGGAACCTCTATCATCCCAACTGGTATATCCGCTTCAACGCGTCAAAAAGTCTGGAGCAGCTCGGCTTCGGCTACCGCGATCTGATCGACGTGATCGAGGGGCACGACCGCTACGCCTCCGAGATCCTGCGCTATCGCTTTGATGTGCGGGAGCTGGAGGAGCGAAAGGAGGACGCAGTATGTACGACGGTATAAAGCTGTTTCTTGAGTGGGTGGGCTATTTCTTTATCGCTTATCTGATCGGCTACTCGACCTTTCTGTTTCTGTCGGTCGTCGTCGGCTCACTTGAGCTGTACAAGCACCGCCGGCAGGAAATGCTCAAAAGCATTCTGCCTTCGGATTACTACCTGCCCATCAGTATCATCGTTCCCGCCTACAATGAGGAGGTCACCGTGGCAGACACCGTGCGCTCACTGCTTGCGCTCGACTACCGCTCCTATGAGATCATTGTGGTGGACGACGGATCGAAGGACCGCACCTCGGAGGTGTTGGCTGAGACATTTGATATGCACCTTGTTCACCGGCCCATTCGCCGGCAGATCAACTGTCAGCGCGAGGAATACGTCTATGAGACACGCGCACAGAAGGTACCGGTGACGCTCATCCGAAAAAAGAACGGCGGCAAGGCAGACGCGCTGAACATGGGCATCAACGCCGCGAATTTCCCGTACTTTATCTGCATGGACGCGGACTCCGTTCTGCAGTACGACTCTCTGCGCCGCATCGCCCAGCCGATATTGGAAAACGGCAATGTGGTGGCGGTTGGCGGCATCGTCCGCATCTCCAACGATGTTGAGCTGGAAAACGGACGGGTGAAGCATTACCGGCTGCCGCGCAATATTCTCGCCTTCATGCAGGTGCTGGAATATGACCGTTCGTTTCTTGCCTCCCGCATTCTCTTTGACCGCTTCAACGGCTCACTCATCATTTCCGGCGCCTTCGGGCTGTTCAAAAAGGATACCGTCATCGCGGCAGGTGGCTATGACAGCGGAACGATGGGCGAGGATATGGAGCTTGTGGTCAAGCTGCACGAATACTGCACGGTCAACAACATCGACTATGCCATTCGCTACGCATCCGACGCGATCTGCTGGACGCAGGCGCCCGAGCGGCTGCGCGATCTGTGCAAGCAGCGCAAGCGCTGGCATCTGGGCCTGTTCCAGAGTATGTACAAGCATCGCGTCATGTTTTCCAATCACAGGTTCGGCGCGGTGAGCTTTGTATCCTATCTCTATTTCCTCATTTACGAGCTGCTTTCGCCGTTTATTGAGATATTCGGCGTTTTTACAATGGTACTCGCGTGGTGGTTCGATTTGATCAACGTCCCGTTTATGCTGCTCTTTTTCCTGATCTACGCCGTGTTCGGCTCGGTCCTGACGCTTACCGCCTTTTTCTCGCGCATCTACACGGCGGACCTCACGCTCTCGTTCGGCGACGGCCTCAAGGCCGTCTGTCTGTGTCTCTTTGAGCTGGTGTTCCTGCGCTTTATTCTCGCATGGGTGCGCTGCACGGCCTTTATCGGCTATAGGAAGAAAAAACTCAGCTGGGGGCGCATCGAGCGCCGCAAGATCGATTTGAAATAAAGGGGGTGCCGCCTGTGCGCCGAAAAAAGCTCTTGGGAATCACGCTCTGCGCCGCGCTGACGATCGGAGCGCTGCTGTGCTGTATGCCGGATGCAAGCGCGAGGGAGACGCTTCTGATCTCGGGAAACGCCGATCTCTATCCCATCGAGTCCTATGACCGCGGCAGAGAATGCTATGTCGGATTGCTGCCGGAGCTGTACGAGCGCCTGAGTGAGCAGACAGGGTACGATCTTGTCTATCTGCCGTACAGCAAAAATACCACGCAGGCGCAGCAGGCGGAGAACCGGCAGGCGGACATTATTTCCGCCTATCCCTCCGGCGCGGTCGACAGCGGCGCTCTGCGCCGTCAAGTGCTGCTCTGCACGATAGAACATGACGGCGCAGAGCGCGCGATATATGTTGGCTTTACCAACGCACTCACGCCGGAACGGGCCGGCGCGCTTGCACAAGCGCTGGAGAATCTCTCCGGCGCGGAGAGCATCGGCGTCCTGGCAGACTATACGAATAGCAGCGGCGCGGAAGCCTACCGTACCAGGTGGCTCATTACGCTCGCCGCATTGATCGCGGCGATGCTTGCCGCGGCGGTCGCGCTGATAGTCTTTGCGCGAAAAAAGCGTGCCGAGCAAAAGACCAACGCCCTCATCGATCCGCGCTACGGCATCGGCAACGACCGCTTTTATCTGCATTGCGTGGAAACGCTGCTCCCCGCCCCGCTCAGAAGCATCGTCTATGTCATCTGCATCGGCTGCGATATGCCCTCGCTCGAATGGCGCTTTGGCGAGGCGGAGCGCGAGGAGATCTTCTCCCGCGCGGCGGAGTATCTGCGCCTTGGCTGCGCCCGCGAAGATTACCTTGCCTGTGTGGGGCGCGGAATGTTCGCCCTGGTGTGCCAACGCAGCAGCCGCGAGGCGGCACAGCAGCGCGCCGAGGGGCTTATCCGCGGGCTGGACGGCTACCTTGCGGGCTTCCGCGCCGAATATGCCGGCGCGTTCCGCGCGGGCATCTGCTCGCTGGAGGAAAACCCGGACTACAGCGGCGAGGCCGCGCTCTATAGCGCGCGGCAGGGCTGCGCCTATGCGTTCGGTCACGGTATGCTCTGCGCGTTCGGCAATAAGCGTATGGTCGGTGAAAGCGAGCAGCTCGACCGGCTGCGCCGCCGCACGGCGGAGGCTGTCGCCAAGGGCGAGTTTGAGCCGTACTTCCAATTTGTGGTGGATCGCGGCGGCACGATCATCGGTGCGGAGACCGTATCCCGCTGGCAAAGCCCCGAGGATGGACTGCTGCCGCCGTCCAAGTACATCGACCTGATGATCCGCGCCGGTACGGTCACAGAACATGATCTCTATATGCTCCGCTGCGCCTGTGCGCAGCTCCAGTCATGGAGACGCGAGGGGCTGGAGAAGCTCTGCCTGTCCTGTAATTTTACGCGCCAGTCGCTCTCGGACGAGCGGACCTTGCCGCGTGTGCGTGAGATCGCGGAGCAGTATGACTTTTCACATGACTGCCTTATTATCGAGATCACGGAGGATTGCCTTGTGCATGACCGGAGCGCAGCAGCGGAAACGCTCAACGGTCTGATCGCGCTGGGCTTTCATATCGCGTTGGACGATATGGGTGCCGGTTACTCCTCGCTTTCGGATCTGTGTACCTACCGGTTCGACTATGTAAAAATCGACCGCAGCATCCTCCTCGATGCGGAGGAGGAGCGCGGAAGGGCATTGCTTGCCGGCTTGGTGCAGCTTGCTCACAGCATGGGTATCCGAGCGCTGTCTGAGGGTGTGGAAACAAAGAAACAGTTGGATATTGCGCTTGCGGCGGGCTGCGACTTCATTCAGGGCTTTTATTTCTCGCGCGTCCTGCCGAAGCGGGAGGCGGAGCGCTATCTGCGCGAGCTGACAGAGCAGTAAGGAGAAAGAAATGGAAAACAAAACGCGTTCGCGTGTCATGCTGGCGATCACGCTGTTCAGCGCGATCGTATTGTCGGGTACGGTCTTCGTCTGCGCAAGGCGCGCAGGTGAGGAGGTCACACAGCGCTCCTTCGATGAGTTGACGACCGCAACAAAGCAGCTTGCCAAGGACATCAACAATGCCACACGCACGGACCAGACCATTCTCTCCGCCATGGCGGAGCTGATCGCGGGGCAGGACGAGGACGATCTGGATTCTGTGCTGCGCATCATGAACACCTTCAGCCTTGATAAGACCTTTGTCTCCGCCGTCGCGCTGCTGCGACCCGACGGCACGCTGCTGCTGACCGACGGCGCCCGCTACGACGTTTCCGGCGCATTCGATTTTGAAACGGAGGCGGCGCGGGGCGCGTACATCTCAGACCGCGTGACAAGCTACTTTGCGCCGGAAAAGCTGGTGGTGCGCAACGTCGCGCCGGTGAAGCGCGACGGCGAGACCATCGCCATCCTCTACGGCGTCGTCCTCCTGCAGGAGCTTTCCCGAAACTATCAGATCGACCTCTACAACGGCAATGCCGTCCTCCTTCTTGTGGACGGCAACAACGGCGACATCCTGCTGGATACCTGGCATGACTCGCTCGGCAACCTCTCGGATCTGCGTGGCCGCAAAATGCTCAAGGGCTACACCTACGAGGAGGCGATGAAAAAAATCCCCAACGGCATCGGCGGCGATATATGCACCGTATCCCGCTCCACCGGCCTCACGCTCTACCTGCACTACGAGCCGGTCGGCATCAACAACTGGAGCGTCGTTCTCGGCGTCAGCGAGCAGGACGCGCTGGCGGGAACGCGCGGCGTGGTGAAGATCCTCTACCTGATGTCGGTCATCGTCGGCGTGATTTTGCTGAGCTATCTTGCCTACATCAGCTGGTACCTGATCTCGGCGCGACGCGGCGTTTACCGTATGAGCATTACGGACCAGGGCACGGGCCTGATGAACCGTGTCGCCTATGAGAAGTGTCTGCGCAAGAGCGACCAGCGCGTCATCGCTCCGGCCGCCTGCATTTATATCGACGCGAACGGCCTGCACGAGATCAACAACGAGCGCGGTCACGAGGCGGGCGACCAGCTGCTGCGCGCGGTCGCAGAGCGTCTGCGGGAGCAGTTTCCGAGGGACGATCTCTACCGCGTCGGCGGCGACGAGTTCGTCGTGTTTCCCGCGCCGGCGGCAGAGGCGGAATACGAGGCGCGGATGCGGGCGGTTTCTGAAAGCCTTGCCGCGCAGGGCCACAGCATCTCCTACGGCATCGCCGTCTGCGAGGCGGCAAACGGGCTAAGAGAGCTGGTCCGCGAGGCGGACGAGAAGATGCTCGGGAGCAAGCGCGCCTACTACGCCGAGCACGATCGCAGAAGGCCGAGATAACGCCAAGACGACAAAACCGCTTTTGTATGGGAGTGTGGTAGAATGACTTCGAGGCAGGAAACAAACCGGAGACCGCAAACGGAGGAAACATGAAAAGAAAGGGAACGATCATTCTTGCGATGCTTCTTGTATTTGTCATAGAGGTTTGCCTGATCTACACACTCAAGGGCAAAATGGACACGCTTTTGCAGTTTACAAAAATTTTTTCGGTGTTCCTGCTCGTCCTGCTTGCGGGTCAGCTGAGAGATGCGGGAAAGAGAGAGTAAGCGTTTCAATCTGCTGAAGAGTGACAGAAGCCACAGATAATAAGAAAAAGAGGAGCGCCGCTTGGCGCTCCTCTTTGCTCGTCGAAAAAGTCCGGCTGGAGCTGGGCTTTTTCTGATAGATATGGTAGAAT